>Ga0310691_10000711_pt1 | contig 57989 bp, 41 predicted proteins | sample 176DNAGHGlowgp2_FD_203887 | JGI IMG/M metagenome (GOLD analysis project Ga0310691, IMG submission 203887) | Sheep rumen microbial communities from Palmerston North, Manawatu-Wanganui, New Zealand - 1766 DNA GHGlow gp2 (v2) (version 2) | ecosystem: Host-associated > Mammals > Digestive system >... | reverse complement strand
GGCATCCCCGCCACTGGCAGCTACAAGATTGTATGGCGCAACACCGACTCCTCCGGCAGCGGTGCCAAGTACGACAACGAGGAGCTGACCATCAACCTGACGGCTCCGGCAAAGAAATAGCGGGTAATAGCCAATAAGCAGTAAAAGCAAAAGCCCTGTCGCACTCAGATGCGACAGGGCTTTCCCTTACCTCATAACGACAACTATGACAACTTAGGACAACTTTCGTTTATTCCTTGCATTCCATCCTCCCCTCTCGTTCGGGAGGGGCCGGGGGTGGGTTTTACTTCACTACCACCTTACGGCCACCCACGATGTACAGGCCCTTGGGCATTTGACCGTTTGACGATTTCGCTATTTTACGTCCGCTGAGGTCGTAGCAATCGTCAGATGGTGAAATAGTCAGATTGTCCATTGTACGGATGCCCGTCGTTTCGTCAGGCTGCCAGCCGTCGCTGCAGTCGTCGCCGTCGGCCCACAGGCATGCGAACGTGCAGCGGTTGTCAATCTTCGACAGGCGGGTGGCCTCGCCCGTGGTGATGTCTACCTCGTAGAGGGCGGTGTCATACTTGCCGTTGGTGCGCCACTCCTTGTCGGGCAGCGTGCCCCACGAGCCCCACTCGTTGATGCCCTTGCCACTGTTGTAGTAGCCGTTCCACAGCATCTTGTTGGGGTTCGACTTGGCGAAGCAGGCACTCTGGCGGCGATACTGCGAGCAGTAGCCCGTGCCCTCGTCGTAGATGTTCACCTGCTCGGTGTAGGTCTCGCCGGTGGCGGGGTCGGTGGCCTCCACGGCCTTGGTGAGCATGAGGCCCGTCTCGAGGTCAAACTCGCAGAGCTGGGCTCCCGTGCGCTTGCCGTTGATGTCGTACATCTTGCCGTCGTCGCCCTCGGCACCGTTGGTGCCGCCGCTGGTCAGCGCAAAGGCACGGCCGTCGCTGTTGATGGCGAAGGTCACGAAGTTGTAGTAGTAGAGGCCCGGCGTGATGGGTGTCACCTTCATCGTCTCCAGGTCGATGGCGCAGAGACAGTAGCCGGCATCGGTGCCGCCCGTCTCGTCGTCCTCGTCGACAAAATAGTTGGGGTCGCCGGTAATCTCGTCTGACAGGGCCTGGGCCGTCAGGTAGAATAGGCCGTAGACCTTGCCGTCCTTGGGGTTGAACGACATGCCTGCCGACTCCAGGTTGGCCGACTTCGGGTAGTAGTCCTCACGGCCACTGAGCAGTTCGCCGGTCTTGGCATCCCACTTGCGCACGGCAAACAGCTCCTCGTCGGTGGTCGACGACTCGTCGCGCGACATCACCGTCCACACTTTGCCGTCGACATACACCGCACCGGAGTTGCCATACATCAGGTTGAACGTCGAGGCCCACAGCTCCTTGGCGCTGTCGCCCTTCACGTCGGCCTTGTCCACGGCCGGCTCCTTCGTCGGCGTGGTCAGCGCGGTGCCGTTCCACGTCATGGTGTACAGGCCGTTGTCTACCAGGAAGACGGCCTTGCCCAGCTCGGCGTTCCATCCCAGATATTCGCTTTTCATCTGTTCGCCGTCGTCGTAGCGGTTATTGTTGAGCACTCCGTTCAGTTTCACATCCTGAGCGTTCATCTGCACGCAGCCCATCAGGGCCACGGCAGCCATCCATAATGTTCTTTTCTTCATCGTTGCTTCTTTATCTGTGTGTTTGACTTAATCTATCATGTCCAGCAGGGCGGGGGCGGAGAAGTCGCCGTTGTACTCCTCCTCCGTGGGGGTAATCTTCGGTGTGTCTTCCGACGAGTCCAGTAACGAGGCGCAGAGCATGCCGCGCGTCTCTATTACGTACTGCTCCATCGTGGGAGCCATGTATGCTTTCTTCTTCATGTTATGTTGTTTGCTAATTATTCAGTTACTGCTCCCATCCCTGCCCCTGCCCTACAAGCGAGGGGAGTGCTACCGTCGAAAATCTGCGTGGTCTCGTGCGCAGCCGCTCCCCTCCCATCGTAGGGGAGGGGCAGGGGTGGGGTGACATTTTATTTCACTACTACTTTACGTCCGTTGATGATGTACAGGCCCTTGCTCGGTGCATTCACCTTCTGGCCGTTGAGGTTATACACCTCGCCGTTCTGCTGACTACCCTCGCTGACGATGGTGGTGATGCCAGTGGTCTGGTCCTGAACGCTCAGGCTCGGAGCATCCGTGCCGGCCGGCAGGTCGAAGTAGGCGCGGAAGCCCTTTATCGTGGCCGACGCACTGGCTTTGGCTATCTTGCCCTCCGAGGTCACTCCATAGATGTTGTCCGTGTCCGCATTCTTCGTCCAGCCGCCAGCAGCTATCGGGGCATAGGTGCCACGGAAGTAGGCGCCGCCTTTAAGGTCGTACTGTGCTTCCGTACGGCTTATGTTAATATTCTGTAGCTTTACGCCCTCGGCATGGGTAGCTGCAGTCCCTACGTAGACGATATAGGGATAGCCAGCATAGAAAGAGGTCGTGGACTCGAAGCCCAGTTCTCCGTTCTCATAGCTCTTGAACTCGTAAGCCTTCCAGCCAGCACCGAAGATGCTTGTCAGGATGTCAGAGGTCAGTTCAAACGGCATGCAGATGGTGTTCCAGCCGCTCTTGGCGGTGTACTTCACGAGAACCGAAGGCTTTGTGCCAGTCTCTAGACCATCGGGCAGGCCCATAGTCTCGTCGAGCACGGTAGCGGCGGCAATGCTGACGGCCACCTTGCCGCTCTCGAAGGCGGCTATGCCGGAGCTTTCAATGGTGAAGTAAGCATCGCCGCTGACGGCGGCATCAGGTGTAAAGGTCACCTCGAAGGTCTCGGTAGCATTAGAGGTTACAGTCTTCACCACACTGTTGCCATACTGTGTGTCGCCGATGAAGAACTTCACGGTCAACTCCTCGTCGTTGGTGCCCGTCACTTTCACGTCTACCGAGGCAGTGTATTCCACATACTGGTTGCCCGTGGTGGGTATGGTCTGTGCCTTCACCTCTGCCTCGTGGGCTGCGGCGGCCTTCAGCTTGAAGCCATCGAAGTTGTCAAGGTTATAGGCATCGTTCTCGAAGCGGAACTGGTAGATGCCTGCTTCAAGGTCGGTGATGGTATAGCTGCCTGTGTCTCCGTTGTTCAGACCAGAAATGGTTTTATAGTCGACAAAGGCACCACCGTCCTTCGACATTTGAATATTCACGCTGACATAGTTGCTCGTAGCTTTATAGTCGAACGTCAACTCATCGGTGGTTGCGCTGACTTCGAGCTTAGGAGTAGTAAGGTAGGTAGTAGAACTATAATCGTATGCACCCTTTGCCACGCCGTCAGCGAACGACCAGTTGCTGCCAGCCTCCCAGCCCGTGGGCAGTGCGTTACCAGCGAAGTCCTCGCTCCATGTTGCGGGGTCCTTAGCCTTACCCGTTACGGTGATGGTCTCGGCAGCTTCAGCGTTGTAGGTCGGCGTAACGGTGATGTTGCCGTTCTTTACACCGTAGGGAGTGCCATACTTGAAGGTCACGGTGAACGTCTTCGACTCACCGGCACCTATCTCGGTCAACGAGGCTTCCGACACGGTGAAGTCCTCGCTGTCACTGGCAATGTTCACCGTCATCGAGCCTGTGCCATTGTTCGTCACGGTCACGGTCTCACTGGCATTGGCAGTCACCTTGCCAAAGTCGATGGCGTTGGTCGAAACTGCAAGCTCAGGTGCATTGGCGGCCTTGTCTGTACCCGTCACGTTAATGACGAAGGTGCCGTCCGTGGTGGTCACGGTCACTACAGCGTCCTGGGCACCTGCTACTGCGCGTGAGGCATCGTAAGTACGTGTTATCGTCAGGCTGTACGGGCAGGCCGTGCTCGTCGCCCAGTTGGTCGAGTAGGCGGCAGCGCCGTCGCCCGTGATGGCCACGTTAGTTATATTAATGGTACCCGCGCCTGCGTTGGCAAAGTTGTAAGTCACTGTAGTATTGGCAGCGCACTCGCCGAAGTCGTAGGCGGCAGGAGTTGTCACTGTGGTTGCAGGGTCGCCAGTGGTTACGCTGAGTACGGGAGCGTAGGTCAGACCGGAGATTTCGTCAACAACAACATAGTAGCCCACAAAACGAAGCTTGTTGACCGTGGTGGGAATGTCGCTTATAACGATAGTCCCGTAGTCAGGATATGCTAGACCATCGCTACCAGATATCTTCTTCGAGTAGGCAGTCCATGTTGTGCCATTGTCGCTGGAACCTTGTACAGTAATATAGTCAGTGGCATCGCTGTCGTAACGTTTTGCCTTAATGACCAGCAGGTCGCCCTCGCTGAAAATGAGCTTTGGCGTGGTCAGATAGGCCGAGTAGCTCTTGCCTGTAGCTGTACCGTCGGCAATCGTCCAGCTTGCATTTGTCCAGTTAGTAGGCAGCCCGCTGTCAAATGTCTCTGTGTTCATCCCGTCGGGCAGCACTACGCCCTTAACGGTGAACACCACGTTCTCCATGCCCGTTGCGCTGACTGTGATGTCCGACGAAAGCGCACCTTTTGTGGCAGCCGACATCGTTATCGTCACCTCCTGGCTTTCGCCAGCGGCCAGGCTTGTGGGTGCGCCCGTAACGGTGAAGGCAGCGTTGGACGAAGTCACGTTGATGCCCTCCAGCGCAGCCAGACCCGTGTTGGCGATGGTGAAGGTCTTGTCCGTATTCGTATTGATGACACCGTAGTCAAGGCTCGCAGGCTGCGTCACCACCATCTTCGGCTCCACGGGCAGCTCGCCGCCGTAGAACATACGGACATCGCACTGGGATGCGTTGATAGCTATATAATATTTACCAGCGGGAGCACCAGAAAACGAAAAGGTCTTCCATTCTGTGGGGTCGAGCGACGGCTCAGAGTCAAAGTTTGTCCAGGTCGTACCATCTGCGGAATACTGCATCTGCAAGTGCTGATAGCTGGTGTTGCTTGTGCTGTATCCCTTTGCTTCTACATAGAATGTCTCTCCTTCGCTGACGGTGAGCTGTGGTGTTATTAAGCGTGCATTGCTTGAGAGATACCAAACAGTCGTGTATGCTCCATTGTCAGGAGAGTAATACCATGTTCCATTTGTTGTCCAGTCCGTAGGTAGCGATGTGAATCCATATTCATACACCTTGTTCGGGTTGCGTATTGTTCCGCTGACGTTAAGCGTAAATGCGGTGAGCCCTTCGCTCGTGGGCGTAACAACAATGGTGCCACTGGCAGAATTGGCTGGCATGGTGATGGTTAGGGTCTTCTCACCGTTGGCGGGGATAGATGTTGCATTGTCTTCGATGGTTGCCGTAAAGCCGTTGGCACCTGAAACGTCCAGGGCAATAGGCGTAGCCTCGGTGCCAGGGTTGCTCAGTGTGAAAGTCTTGGTAGTTCCTGCCGTGGCAAGTCCGAAGTCATAAGCGTAAGGAGAGGTCAGCTTTGTGCTGCCGTCCTTTACGGTTAGGGCAGGACCAACAGTTGGCGTAATAAAGGTTGTTTTGGGAATAAACTTCGCACGACTATAACTACTACCATTTTTGTAACGTCCAGCGTAGCTGGTAGTTGTTGTGCCGTAGAAAGTAGCTGCTTTATATGTTCCTGCCGTACCTACTTCAATAGCGATAAGCAGGTTACCTCCTTTATAAGTGTAGTTGGTGGAGAAATGGACATCCATTGTAGCTCCTGTAGCATCGAGCGCTCCTGCATAGACCAGTGTCTTGCTTGCGGTGAGCTGACTGGCAGAGCTGTCGTCATAGTTACTGCCAGTCACTTCTTCTAAGTAGACATTGAATGAGGCAGCACCAAATGATGCGGCAGCGGGTGAACTAAGATAGAACGTCATCTGCTTGATGGTCTTACCGTTCATGGCAGTCAGTTGACTGCTGGGGATAATAAATTCCGAGATGGTTCCTTGAGTGCCGGCATAATAGCCGTTCAACGGAAGGTAATCGTTTGTGGCTGTTCCATCGGATATTGTAAATTCATCCGCCCACGCCTCTGCTTGTCCCATGACGAGCATGGCGAGCAGCAGGAGGATTGATTTGGCACTCTTGGTGAGTGCTTTTGTTTTACCTGTTCGCATGTTCATGCTTTGTAGTTGTTTTGTTGTTTCCATTATTAATTGTTACAGTTTGTTTGATTTCCGGGCTTTGTCGTTACGTTTTGTAATCTGGACGGGTGGAAAAGCCGCCGATTTGCAAAAAGCGCGGCAAAGGTAGCGTAATTTGTCCGAAGCACCTTATTATTAATAGTGTGCTTTGTTCAGATTTAAAAATTTGGGCGAAAAGCCAATACTTGCGGCCCTGCCCACGCCAGCGCTATGCCCCGCTGCCATTTACCCCGTACCTCCGTGCCGCTTTGGTTACGGGTCAGCGCCGCTGACCCCGTACCTCAGTCGTGCTGACCCCGTACCTCCGTGCCGCCGACCCCGTACCTTCGTCGTGCTGACGCCAGCCCTCGCCACGGTTGACTTTGTGACCAATGTGCAGGTGTATGCAGCTCCGTTTAATTGATTCAAGTTTCGCATGTTAAGTAGATATATGAAGTTAAAGGGAGATAGCCGCTTGTCAGCGGCAGGAGATAGAGGACATTACTCAGTCTGTTGTTATTCTGCAGTAAAGCAAATGTCTTTTATCTACCTCTATCTTCTTCTAACTCCCTCTATCTACAAAGCAAACGGAACTTCCGAAACTTAAATTAATTGAGATTACAGACCCCACCCCTAACCCCCTCTCCTTGGATGGGCGGGGAGCGGCTGCGCTTAGTCTAAAGCAGGGGAAACCGACACTATGACCATCACATAATAAATAAAAAACTCCCCGCCTCTTGCTTGAGAGGGGCGGGGAGCGGGTTGCCGATACTTTACTTGAACAACATGTTCATAGGGTTGAGGTCGGGCATGTCGGGGGCTCCGAACTCGCCGCCTATGATTTCTTCGGGGTCGGTAGACGGCATCACGTCGGGGGTGGTGCTGTCGGGGTCGAGCACCGATGCGCAGAGCATGCTGCGTGTGCCGATGGTGTATTGCTCCAGCGTGGGAGCGGTATATGTCTTTTTGTTCATTGCTGTGTGCTTGAGGATGATTACTTCACGATTACTTTCTTGCCATTGACGATGTAAAGGCCCTTGGGCAATTTACTATTTGACGCTTTACTGTTTGCTATCTTGCGTCCCTGCAGGTCGTACCATTGACCATTGTCCATTGACCATTGACCATTGTCTATTGCGCTGATGCCCGTGGCAGCGGCGTCTATATCAACGCCGGGTGCCGGGGCTCCGGCGGGTAGCTCCAGCCAGGCACGGAAGCCCTTGATGGTAATGGTGTTGTCGGCCTTGACTATCTTGCCCGTCGAGGGCACCACACCGTATTTGCCGGCCAGTGAACCGTCGCTGACGGGCTCGTAGGTGCCCTGGAAGGTGGCACCGCCGGTGGTCTGGCGGATGTTCTCGCTGCCGATGAAGGCATCGTAGATGGTCTTGTTGATGTACGACAGGTTGACCATGCCGGCGCTCTCGCTATAGAGCAGGTAAGGCGTGGCGGCATTGAGCGTGCCCGTGGTCACCTGGCTGAAGTGGAGCGTGGTGCCGTCGTAGCTGCTGAGGCTGAATGCCTTGACATCCTCGCCAAAGGCGCTGATGCTGGTCTGCAGGGGCAGGCACACGGAGTTCCAGCCCTTGGCCTTGGTGTACTGTATGATGAGTGCGTCGTAGGTGGTGGCCTCGATGGTGTTCACCTCGGTGTCTTTCCAGATGGTGGCTGCATTGATGGTGACGGCCTGCTTGGCGCTGGAGAGACTGATGTCGGCGTTGCTAACGGTGAAGTAGGCATCGCCCGTGACCGCCTCGTCGGGTGTGAACGTGACGGTGAACGTCGTCGTGCCGTTGGCATCGATGGTCTCGGTCACGTCGTCGCCCATCTGAGTCGAGCCGATGAAGAAGCGGGCGGTCAGCGTCTCGCTCTTGCCGGCCATCTCGCGGACGGTCACCGTGGCGGTGTACTCCACCAGCTGGGTGCCCGTGGCGGGAATAGACTGCGACGCGATGGTGGCATCGTGCTCCAGGGGAGCCTCCTTGAAGCCGCTGAAGTTGTCGACGTAGGTGTAGTTGCCCGTGAAGCGCAGCCAGTAGTAGCCGTCAGCTGGGGCGGTGAACTGCTTGGTGCCGCTGTCGGTATATTTCTCGATGACGGTCCACGACGTGCGGTCGGTGGAGTATTCGGCCTGCAGGAAGTAGGTGTCGCTCTCGGCATCGATGACGTCAAACTGCAGCTGCTGGTCCTTCGTGGCCTGCAGGCGCGGGGTGGTCAGCGTGGCCGTCTGGTTGCTGAGGGGACCGGCCTGGCCGGCGTGACCGTAGTGGGTGGTGGTCCAGGCGCCTGCCTCGTTGACCCATGTGGCGGGAATACCCTCCTCGAAGTCCTCGGTCCAGAGGTTGGGGTCCTTGCTGGTGGCCGTGGCGTTGAAGCTACGGGCCATGGTGGTGTTGTAGGTCGGCGTGACGGTGATGGTGGCCGCGTGGTCGCCGAGGTTGTCGATGTCGTAGTTGAAGGTGACGGTGAATGTCTTCGGCTCTCCCGGCACGATGTTGACAAGCTGTGCGGGCGTGACGGTGAAGTCGCTGCTGGTAGACGTGATGTTGACCGTCAGGCGGCCCGTGCCCGTGTTGCTGACGGTGTAGGTCTTCGCAGCCGGCGTGGCCGTCACCTTGCCGAAGACGGCATCCTCTATGGGCTGCAGCGTCATCTCCGGGGCATCGGTGCTGAGCAGGAATCCGTCGAAGTCGTCGAGCTCATAGTCGTCGTTGGCAAAGCGCAGCTTGTAGTTGCCGGCAGCCAGTCCGCTGATGGTATGCTCCTGAAACTCCGTCATGCTGTTCAGGCCGCTGATGGTCTCCAGGTCGGTGAATTCGCCGCCATCCTTCGAGGCCTGGATTTTGATAGCCACATTGCTGGCCGTGGCACGGTAGTGGAAGGTCAGCTCGTCGGCGGTGCCGTCGACCTCGAGGGTCGGCGTGGTCAGATAGTGCTTGTAGCCCGTGGAGTAAGAGCCGTAGACGGCCTTGGCCACGCCGTCGGTGAACGACCAGCTGGCATCGGCCGTCCAGCCGCTGGGCAGGGCGTTGCCGCTGAAGTCCTCGTTCCACTGGCGCGGGTTCTGCACCTTGGCGCTGACGCTGACCTGCTGGGCCTCGCCGGCATTAGGCGTCACGGTGATGGTGGCACTGTGGGTGCCGTAGGCTTTGGCATCGTAGACGTAGGTGATGGTGAACGTACCCGTGGCACCGGCTGCCACGTTGAGGCTGGCGGGGGCGACGGTGAAGTCGGCATTGTCTGACGCGATGGTGGCCGTGAGTGCGGCGTCGCCGGTGTTGCTGACGGTAATCGTCTGCGAGGCATTGGCGCTGACGGTGCCGAACTTGACGGTGGTCATGTCGAGCGACATGACGGGTGCGGGCACCTTGTACGTGCTCGACAGGTTGATGGTGTACGGGCTGTTGGCATCGTCAGACACGATGGTCAGTGCGCCCGTGGCATCGGCTGCCGGCGTGCTGACGGTGACGGTGGCCTGCGACTCGGCGGCTATCTGGGTCAGTGCGGCACCCTCGCTGATGGTGTAGCCGCCGCTGACAGCGATGCTGCTGATGTTGAGCGTCTTAGCGCCCTTGTTGCGCAGTGTGAAGCTCTTGGTGGTGCCGGCGGGCACAGGGCTGCCGCCGAAGTCGTAGCTGCTGCCCGACGCATAGTCGGTGACGGCCAGCTCGGCCACGTCGGCCACGACATAGGGCGTATAGGTGGCATCGTCGATGGCGGCATAGTTGAGCACGATGGCCAGCTGGGTGGGCTCGCTCAGCACGAAGCTATACTGCGACCATGTCGGGGTATACGACGTGCGCATGGACCCTGTGGTGTAGACCTGTTCGCCCAGGCCGCTGCCGGTGTACTTGTAGACCACGACATAGCTGTCCGCGCTCTTGTTGTAGGCACGGGCATAGAACGAGAACGTGCCCTCGACGGTGCTGGTGACGACATAGTTGTCGGTGCTCGACTTGGAGTAGGAGAACAGGCCCTTGCCGCTGCGCGCACGGTCGTCAGCGTTGGTCACGTCGCCCACGAGGCTCCAGCCGTCGGGCAGTCCGCTGTTGAAGTTGGCGGTCACACTTTGCGCATTGGCCGTGAGCGTACCCATGACGAGGGCCACGACCATAGCCACGAGCAGCCGCAGACTGCCCGCATGGTTGTTGAATGGATAGTGATTCATTGCGTTATTGATTAGATTGTTACTTTTTCCTTGCTGTTGCTGACGTTCTGTCGGCCAACGGGGTGCAAAAGTAACAATTTAATCGCATACACGCGTTAAGTAGGGTGCGCGGGCGCGTTCAGATTTAAAAATATGAACGCCTTACTTACCGGCAGCCATGCGCAGGTATTCAGAGGGTGTGAGGCCCACCTCGCGCTTGAAGGCATTGATGAAGGCCGTGCGCGACTTGAAGCCCACGCTGCCGCCGATGGCCTCAATGGTGAGCTGACTATACTGTTCGCGCTCGTCGCTGATGCGCCGGCAGGCCTCTTTGATGCGCAGGCCTGCCAGGACATTGCTGAAGGCCATGCCGTACTTCTCGTTGATGACCTGCGAGGCGTAGGTGGTGTTGGTGTCGGCCATCTTGGCCAGTTTGGCCAGCGTGAAGTCCTGCTGGCAGATAGTTGCCGGGTCGTCGAGAATCTCGCCGATGCGATATGCCAGTGTCTCGCGGCGCTCGTCGTTGAGGTTGCTGCGGTTGTACTTGGTGTCGGCAGCCGGCTGCTGTTGCTGCGGTGCCGACTGTTTGGTCAGCTGCTGTTCGTAGTCTCGCTGCAGCTGGTGTGCCCGCCGTTCCACGTCCAGCAGCTGTAGATTCTTGCGGTAGAGGCTCTTGTTGCGTTGCCACAACTCACGGTTCTTGCGCCATAGCAGGTAGGCCATGCCGATGACGATGAGCAGTACAATGCCCACGCCGAGGATGACATACTGCTGCAGTCGCTGCCGGTTGTCTAACAGCTGGGCCTGGGCGGCGGTCAGCTTTTGTCGGATATAGTCTGCCTGGTCGGCCACGTCGCTCTGTTCGGCCACCTCCAGGGCACGCTTCAGATAGGCTATCGCGTGGCCGTAGTCGCCCTCCTCGTGGTAGGTGTGTGCTATGCTGGCATACGATGCTATGCTGTCGCGCACGGGTTCCCAGCGAGCGCTGATGCAGGCCAGTTGCTGCTCGAAGCAGTTGCGCGCCTCGGCATACTGGCGCTGCTGCAGGTGCTCCAGTGCGCGGTATTGCAGGCGGGCATAGTGCAGGTCAGGCGTGGAGTCGGGAATCTCGCTGGAGAACAGCGACTCGTAACGCTCCAACGGCAGCGAGTAGTTCTGGTTGGAGAGGTTGAAGAAGGCAGTGGTCATAAGCTCCCAGTTTCGGGTCACGACGGCATGGCGCATGCACTCGTTGAAGATGTCGTGGGCCTCCTTCGACATGCCCGCCGACTTACTGTTGGCGTTGTTGTCGTTGATGAGGTCGCCCATGTTGACCATGATGACGGGCATGAACTCGTCGTAGTGTATGCTGTCGCACAGCCGGTAGGCCCGCGTCAGGTAGTCGTACGCCTTCAGGTTGTTGCGGTCAAGATACTTGTAGACGCAGGCCGCATTGTTGAGCGCACGGATGCGCAGCTGGGTGCTGTCCTGCGTGCGACGGCTGACGGCCAGGAAGCAGGCCAGCGCCTTGGCAGCCTGCCGCTGCTCGAAATACCGGCGGCCACGCTCCATGAGTGTTGCCGACGACAGCTGCTGCAGGGTGTCGTCGACAGCGCTACGAGCCTGCCCGGCCGCAGCCATCAATAGCATCACGAGAAGCACTCTAACCATTGACCATTGACCATTGACCATTGAACGTTGAGCATTGACCATTGAACGTTGAGCATTGAACGTTGCCTTTTGTTCTCTGGCACTACCAAATGTTCAATGTTCAATGGTCAATGGTCCTACGCAAACCGGATGGTGCCCTGGACGGGCTCCGTGGTCGGCATGTCAGACTTCTGCACAGGGTCGTCGCCGCTGGCCTGCTGGTAGATGCTCTCCAGCACCTCGCGGGTGCGCTTGTAGGTCGGCGTCTGCTCTACGGCCGAGATGACGTCGTCGTTGTCGAGGTCCTCGGGACGGAACACGTAGATGTGCGGACGGCGCTTGTAGTGCTTCGACTGGCCGTTGTTGCCATAGTAGCGGTTGCGGCGGTCTTCGCGCTGGGCCTCCTTCTCCTGCTCGGCGGCTATGCGGGCAGCCGTCTGCTGGTCGAGCTTCTTGATGTGGTCGCTCATGCCGTCGACGTTGTCGATGCCGAAGCCGGTGGCCAGGATGGTCACCTTTACGCGCTTGCCCAGTTCGGGGTCTACGGCCAGTCCCCACTTGATTTCAAAGTCGCCAAACTTGGCCATGAAGTCGTTCACGTCGTTCATCTCCTCCATCATCAGCGAGTCCTTGCCGTCCTTTGAACCGGCAAACGAGATGCTGAGCAGTATTTTCTTCGAGTTGAACACGTCGTTGTCGTTCAGCAGCGGCGAGTTCAGCGCGTCCTCGATGGCCTTGCGCACGCGGCCCTCACCCTCGCCGTAGCCGGTGGACATGATGGCCACGCCACCGTCCTTGAGCACCGTCTTCACGTCGTTGAAGTCGAGGTTGATGAGTCCGTGTACGGTGATAATCTCGGCTATCGACTTGGCGGCCACGCTCAGCGTGTCGTCGGCCTTGCCGAAGGCATCGAGCACTGTCAGGTCAGGATATATCTCGCGCAGGCGCTCGTTGTTGATGACCAGCAAGGCATCGACGTGTTTCGACATCTCCTCGACACCGTCCAGTGCCTGGTCTATCTTGCGGTCGCCCTCGAAGCGGAAGGGGATGGTGACGATGCCCACGGTGAGGATGCCCATTTCCTTCGACACACGGGCAATGACCGGAGCGGCACCCGTGCCCGTGCCACCGCCCATGCCGGCGGTGATGAAGGTCATGCGTGTGCCGTCGGTGAGCATTTGCTTGATGTCGTCCAGGCTCTCCTCGGCGGCGGCACGGGCCTTCTCGGGCTTGTTGCCGGCACCCAGCCCCTCCTTGCCCAGCTGCAGGTGTACGGGCACGGGGGAGTCGTTCAGGGCCTGGTTGTCGGTGTTGCACAGCACGAAGGTGACGTCGTGGATGCCTTCGCGATACATGTGGTTGACGGCATTGCCGCCGCCACCGCCTACGCCGATGACTTTGATGATGCTGTTCTCTGTTTCGGGAGCGCCGAAATCGAGCAATATATTGTTGTCTGCCATACTCTCTTTACTTTATTAGTTCATTATCCATTGTCCATTATCCATTGTCCGTTGACCGAGGGACATCATTCATCCTCGACCATCTTCTCGCCAAACTTCTTGAGGCCCTTGAGGGCTCTGTTCCAGATGCTTTTCTCCTTGCGCTGGCGCTCACGCTCTCGGGCTTCCGCCTCTTCCTTCTCGCGCTGGATGCGCTCCTGCTCCTCCTTCTTGCGCTGCTCCTCCTCCTCGGCGCGACGGGTCTCCTCGGCAGTGCGCACCACGCCGGGCGGAATCTCGCCGGCCTTGCGTGCCGGGCGCACACCGGCCACACCGGCCACGTCGGGCTTCTGTGAGGCAAACAGGTCGCCGTTGGGATTAATCTCAGCACCGGCACAGTTGATGTCGCCCTTGGCCAGCAGGCCGAGCACGGTGTTCATCTTGCCGTCGTGGGCGTTGATGTCTGACAGCGACGACGTGATGGTCTGCGTCACAAACTTGGCAATGCGTATCTTGTCGATGTGCGTGTAGTTACGGAACGCCTTCTCGATGTCGCGCATGTTGGAGCCACCACCCGTGAGGATGATGCCACCCAGGAGCTTGTCGGCATACTCCTCGGGCACCTGGCACCACACGTTGGCTATTATCTCCTCCAGGCGGCCTTCCACTATCTCGATGAACTTGCGGGCTTCAATCTGTCGGTCAGGGTCGATGGAGTACTTCAAGGTGTTGTCGATGTCGTTGTTGTCGGTGAAGGCCGTGGCGTGCTTCAGCATCAGTCGCTCGGCATCCTGCTCCTCCATCTGCAGCGAGGCGATGTCCTTGATGATGTTGTTGATGCCCAGCGGGATGACGGCCAGGTGGCGCATGATGTTCTTCGAGTAGACGGACACCGTCGTCGTGTCTGCCCCCATGTCTACCAGCGTACACCCGGAGCGGCGCTCGGCTTCGGTGAGCACGCTGTCGGCCAGGGCCAGCGGGGCCAGAAACATCTCGGCCACGCTGATGCTGGCGGTCTCGAAGCACTTGTTGAGGTTGTTGAAGAACGTCTTGCGCTGCAGGATGTTCAGGAAGTTGCCCTCGATGTGCGAGCACTGTATGCCTACCGGGTCTATCTGGTACTGGGAGTCGACCTTGTACTCCTGCACGGCAGCATCGATAATCTGCTGGTCGGGATACTTCATGTTGCGGTTGGCATCCATCAGCTCGATGACCATCTCCTGTGTCACCTGTGTCTCGCCGGGCAGGTCCTTGCTGATGACGTTGCGTACAGAGCGGATAGACTGGCCGCCGACACCGACATACACCTGCGTGATGCTGGTCTTGAGCTGCTTCTCCAGGCGGTTGACGATGCTGGTGAGGCATTGGGCGGTCTTGTCAATGTTGTAAACTACTCCCTTGCGGATAAACGTCGACGAGTCTTCCTTGATGCAGGCCAGCACCTGGATGCTGCCGTCGAGATTCTTCTTACCCGCGATACCGGTCATCTTGGATGACCCCAGTTCGATTGCTACGATAAAATCCTTTGACACCATATCTATTCTATTTACTATTTACTTATTTACTATTATCACCCATCATCACCTTTTTGCCTTCTTGCAGATAATCTGGTTGCTGAACTCCATGCTGATGTAAGAGTACTTGTTCCAGCCGGCCTCCGAGAGACCGTACTTGTAGAACTTCTCCAGGCGATTGAGCTTCTGGCGGATGTGGTGGGGCGGACCTAAGTAGACGATGTGGTCGCCCACGCGGGGCACCATCTCCACCGAGCCGTCGGCCAGGATGTTGAGCTGCTCGGCCTGGCTTTTCCACAGACGGTCGCCCAGCAGCAGGTTGCCGATGGGTGCCAGCACCTTCTTGGCATACTTCTTCGAGATGTGGCCCGTGGCCACCACGAGGTTGCTGGCATAGCGTGTGTTGGGCATGATGTTGCCCTGGCTGTCGACATAGTACTCCTCGCCGTTGTCGGCCATGACGTGGATGACGGGCAGGTGCTGTGTCAGCGTGATGTGGACGCTGTTGCTGAGGGTCTTGTAGCACTCGGCAGTCTCCACCAGCGGGTTCTGGCGCAGGGCTTCCTCGATGCTTCGCACGTTGACCTTGTCCATGACCTCGCCCAGCGGATAGAGGTGGGCGGTGCGCAGCTGCTGTTTGATGTCGTCGGCATTGAGGAAGCCTTTCACGGTGCTGTTCTTGATGTCTATCTTCACCTCACTGCATGTGTCGTTGAGCACGTCAGGGCTGTTGAATGCCGAGACGGCCAGCACAAGGTAGACGGCCAGTGCTACGTCTGCCACGACGATGGTGGTTTTCTTCCAGTTGAATGCCATACGCTTGTTCTCCTTATTTATTTAGCTTGTCTTTCAGCAGCTGGGTTATCTGCGGCACGTCGTTGTCGAGGTCGCCGGCACCCAGGACGATGAGCACGTCGAAGGTGTGCTCCTTGACGAACTGCAGCACGTCGGCCTTGCGGATGAGGTGGCGCTCGATGCCTGGCCGCAGGTTGTCGTAGATGAGCTGTGAGGTAACGCCCTCGATGGGCTCCTCACGGGCAGGGTATATCTCGGTGAGCACCACCTCGTCGAGCTGGCTCAGCGCGTCGGCAAACTCGTGGTAGAAGTCACGGGTGCGTGTGTAGAGGTGGGGCTGGAAGATGGCCGTGATGCGGCGGTCCTGGTACAGCTCGCGGATGCTCCGTGCACTCTGGTATATCTCCTTCGGGTGGTGGGCATAGTCGCTGAGGAACACGAGGCGGTCGGTCTTGAGCTTGAAGTCGAAGCGGCGTTCCACGCCAGCATAGGTCTTCATGCCCATGCGCAGCTCCACGGCGCTGCAACCGGCCAACTGGGCCATGGCCATGGCGGCGATGCCGTTCTCGATGTTGATGGGTACGGGCTGGCCGAGCTGTACGTCACGGATGCACTCGATGGGCGAGACGAAGTCGAACGTTATCTCGCCGTTGGCAATGCGGATGTTCTCGGCGTGGAAGTCGCCCTCGGTCAGCGCATAGTCGTAGCGCTTGACGCCGGGCTGCAGGGCTTCCTGCATTTCCAGGTCGCGGTGGATGATGAGGGCCCCCGACGGCTGGATGAGCTCCGTATAGTGGCGGAAGCTCTCCAGATAGGCTTCCTTCGTGCCGTAGATGTCGAGGTGGTCGGGGTCGGTGGAGGTGATGACCGTCATGTAGGGCGACAGCCAGTGGAACGAGCGGTCGAACTCGTCGGCCTCGATGACCACGTAGTCGCTCTTGTCAGACAGGATGTAGTTGGTGCCGTAGTTCTTGGAGATGCCGCCCAGGAAGGCGTTGCAGTCCAGGTGGCTCTGGTGCAGGATATGCGCACACATGGTCGACGTGGTCGTCTTGCCGTGGGTGCCGGCTACGCAGAGGCCCTTGTGGTGGCGTGTCAGTGTGCCCAGCACCTGTGCGCGCTTCTGGATGTCGAAGCCGTGCTGGCGGAAGTACTGCAGCTCTTGATGGTCGGCAGGAATGGCCGGCGTATAGATGACGAGGCACGTCTGCGGATTGCGGCAGGCGTAGGGAATCTTCTCGATGTCCTCGTCGTAGTGGAGCACGGCACCCTCCTTTTCCAACTGGCGGGTCAGCGTGCTGGGTGTTTTGTCGTAGCCGGCCACCACCAGCCCACGGCTGATGAAGTAGCGGGCGATGGCGCTCATGCCGATGCCACCGGCTCCGACGAAGTAGACTGATTTGATATCGTTGATGTTCATGTTTCTTTAGGGTGTAACTGTGGTTTAGTGGGTGGATTCCGCCAGGGCGATGACCTCGCGGGCAATGATGGTAGCCGAGTCAGGCAGGGCCAGCTGCAGGATGTGCTCGTGGAGCGACTGCAGGCGGCTGTCGTCGTGTACGGTGTCAATGGCCAGCGGTAGCAGCGTCAGCGGTGCCTCGGCATCCTTGACGTACAGGGCGGCGTCGCGGCGCACCAGTGCCAGGGCATTCTTCGTCTGGTGGTCTTCCGCCACGTTGGGCGACGGCACCAGGATGACGGGCTTGCCCAGCAGGCAGAACTCGCTGATGGAGCCTGCGCCTGCGCGGCTGACCACGATGTCGGCAGCCTTGTAGGCGGCACCCATGTCGCTGATGAAGTCGGTGACGACCATGTTGTCCGGACGGCCGCTGGCTGCCAGCCGTTCGGCTATCTGTGCGCTGTAGTATTTGCCCGTCTGCCAGATGAGCTGTATGTCGCTCTGGCGGATGTCGTCCAGATGGTTGAGCACACTCTCATTGAGCGTGCGGGCACCGAGGCTGCCACCCACCAGCAGGATGGTCTTCTTGCCCGGCTGCAGGCCGAACGTGCGGATGGCCTCGTCCTTGGTGACGGTGGTCTCTAACAGCTGCTGGCGCACGGGGTTGCCCGTGAGCATGATTTTCTCGGCGGGGAAGAAACGCTCCATGCCCTCGTAGGCCACACATATCTTGGAGGCATTCCTGGCCAGCGTCTTGTTGGCCAGTCCTGCGTAGCTGTTCTGCTCTTGCAGCAGGGTGGGGATGCCCAGACTGTTGGCAGCACCCAGAGCGGCACTGCTGGCATAGCCGCCCACGCCGACGGCTACCTGCGGGCGGAAGTCGCGCAGCAGCTTCTTGGCCAGCATCTTGCTGCGCAGATAGTCGATGGCCACGCCGATGTTGCCCGGTTTCCAGAGCGGACGCAGGAATCCACGGATGGGCAGACCCTTGATGTCGTAGCCGGCTGCCGGCACGCGCTGCATCTCCATGCGGCCCTCGGCCCCTACGAACAGTATCTTGGCATCAGGGCGCAGGGCCTTGATGGCGTTGGCTATGCTGACGGCGGGAAAGATGTGGCCTCCCGTGCCGCCTCCGCTGATGATGACTCTTAACTCGCTCATATTCCTTTGTCTCTTAGTTTAACGGTGTGCAAAAGTACACAATTTCTATCAATCTGCAGCCATGTCGGGCTGAATTTCTTTCTCCTTCTTCATCTTCGCCGAGCGGCTGACACTCAGCAGGGCACCGATGTAGGCACAGTTGATGATGGTCGACGTGCCACCCTTGGAGATGAGCGGCAGCGGCTGGCCCGTGACGGGTGCCAGTCCGACGGCCACCATCATGTTGAACGTGGCCTGTACCACCAGCAGCAGGGCTATGCCCATGGCCAGGAAGGCAGGGAAGTTGTTCTCGCAGCGTGTGGCGATGCGTGCCGTGCGGAAAAGCAGGATGACGTAGAGCATGACCACGAAGGCAGCGCCGATGATGCCCAGCTCCTCGATGATGATGGCGTAGATGAAGTCCGAGAAGGCCTGTGCCAGGAAGTCGCGCTCGGTTGACTGGCCGGGCCCCTTGCCAATAATGCCGCTCGACACGATGGCGATGTTGGCGTGGGCCACCTGCGCGTCCTTGTCGAGGTCGTAGTCCAGGGGTGCCACGTCGCCCTTGCCGAAGTTCAGGATGCGTCCCTTCCACGTGTCGGCACGGTGGAGCATCTTCTCCAGCGTGCTCCTCTCCTTCTTGTCCTTGTCCTTTTGTTCTGCCAGCTTCTCGGTCTTGGTCAGTTGCTGGTCGTCGTTGCGGGTGTCGTGGCCCACGAACATTATCATGGACACGGCAAAGACCACGGCCAGCACCCCGATGCCCACCAGTTTGCCCAGCTGGCGCATGGGCACCAGGCCGATGAACATCATCATGATGACCACCGAGAACAGCAGTGCCGCCGTCGAGAGGTTCTCCAGTCCGATGAGTATGCACGTCGGTATGGTAATCCAGAGTATCCACTTGAACGCCTGCCGGTCGGCACCGTCCTCGCGCTGCATGGCGCTGAGTATCTGGGCCACGGCCAGCACGATGGAGCCCTTGGCTATCTCCGAGGGCTGGAAGGTGAAGCCGAAGAGCGAGATGACGCGGTTGGCACCGTTGATGGTCTGTCCGCCGATGAGCACCCACAGCAGTGTGAATGCCGTGATGAACAGCAGGAAGGGTGTCATGACCTTGAAGTAGCGGCACGGGATGTTGAGAGTGACCACCGCCACGACCACGCCGAACAGGATGGTGCCGGTGTGGTAGACGATGGGCCCTATGTAGTTCTGGCTCTTGTAGGTCAGTCCGCTGGATGCCGAGAACACCTCCACCACGCTTATCATGCAGAGGAAGAAGAACACCATCCAGATGACCTTGTCGCCCTTGAAGATATTGCCTATTTTCTTGTTCATGCGGTTGCGTTTATGCTGGGAAAGCCTTGGGTTGGCCAGTATGTCCCCGGTGCTTTAGAGGTTTCTTACTAACTCCTTGAACTGTTCGCCACGGTCCTCCATGTTCTTAAACAGGTCGAACGAGGCGCAGCATGGCGACAGCAGCACCGTCATGCCCGGCTCGGCCATGTCGTAGCAGGCCTCTACACACTCCTTCATCGAGTGGGTGTCGCGCACGGGAATGCCCAGATGGTCGAAGTTGTCGTGCAGCTTCTGGTTGTCGGCACCGAGGTAGACCAGTCCGGCACACTTCTCCTTGACCAGCGGGATGATTGGGCTGTAGTCGTTGCCCTTGTCCTTGCCGCCGATGATGAGGATGGTCTTCGTCTTCATCGACTCCAGGGCATACCAGCAGGCATCGACGTTGGTGGCCTTCGAGTCGTTGACATACTGCACGCCCCGCACGTTGCACACCCGCTCCAGTCGGTGCTCCACACCGGGGAAGTCGCTCAGCGACTTGCGTATGACGTCCTTCTTGATGCCGGCAATGTTCGAGGCGATGCCCGCTGCCAGCGAGTTGTAGATGTTGTGCTTGCCCGTCAGGCTCAGCGACTCCTGCTCCATGTTGAACGGCGTGGGCTGTTCGATTTTGTACTGCCCCTCCTCGATGTAGCCGATGCTGCCGTGCTCCTTCAGTTCGGAGAAGGGGTACTGGATGGCCCGGATGTCGTACTTGGCCAGCTCGCGGCGGATGACGGGGTCGTCGTTCCAGTAGATGAAGGCATCCTGCGGCGTCTGGTTGCGGATGATGCGCATCTTGGCATCGGTGTACTTCTGCATCGAGTTGTCGTAGCGGTCCAGGTGGTCGGGCGTGATGTTGAGCAGCACGGCGATGTTGGCGCGGAAGTCGTACATGTTGTCGAGCTGGAATGACGACAGCTCGATGATGTAGTATTCGTGGGGCTCCTCGGCCACCTGCAGGGCCAGCGAGTGGCCGATGTTGCCGGCCAGTCCGGCATCGTAGCCGGCGGCGCGGAAGATGTGGTAGATGAGGCTCGTGGTCGTCGTCTTGCCGTTGGAGCCCGTGATGCATATCATCTTCGACGTGGTGTAGCGGGCGGCAAACTCTATCTCGCTGATGATGTGTATGCCGCGCTCCTTGATGCTGACGATGATGGGTGCCGTGTCGGGTATGCCCGGACTCTTGATGACCTCGTCGGCCTGGAGTATGCGCTCCACGCTGTGGCGGCCCTCCTCCCAGGCGATGCCGTGGTCGTCGAGCAGTTTCTTGTACTTGTCGCGGATGGCCGACATGTCGGACACCCACACGTCGAACCCTTTCTGTTTGGCCAGCACGGCGGCTCCTGCACCGCTCTCGCCGGCTCCTAATATGGCTATCTTGCTCATTTGGCTGTATTGCTTGTTTGTCGTTGCTATCTTATCTTCAGCGTGATGATGGTCAACGCTGCCAGGATGATGGTGGTAATCCAGAAGCGGATGGTAATCTTCGACTCGTGGAAGGGCCGGTGGGGCCATCCCTTCAGCAGGTACTGGCTGGTCTGGTCGAGCTGCGAGTCGAGCTTGCGGAACGTGTCGTGGATGGGCGTGGCACGGAACACACGGACGCGCCGACCCTTCTTCTTCATCAGCTTGAACCACTGGGTCTGTATGATGACGCTGAGGCTCTCGATGAAGAAGATGCCGCAGAGGATGGGCAGCAGCAGCTCCTTGTGTATGATGAGTGCGCAGACACCGATGATGCCGCCGATGGTCAGCGAGCCGGTGTCGCCCATGAACACCTGTGCCGGGTAGGCGTTATACCACAGGAATCCCACCATGGCGCCGATGAATGCCGAGAGGAACACCACCAGTTCCTGCGTGCCGGGTATGTACATGATGTCGAAGTAGGCCGCATAGACGATGTGCGACGACACATAGGCCAGCACCAGCAGCGCTACGCCGATGATGGCCGAGTTGCCCGCACACATGCCGTCCATGCCGTCGTTGAGGTTGGCACCGTTAGACACGGCGGTGACGACGATGATGGTCATGATGACGAACAGCACCCAGCCGGCGGCCACCTTGTACTTGCCGCAGAAGGCCATGATGTCCGAGTAGTTCATGTTGTGGTTCTTGACGAAGGGGATGGTCGTCTGCAGCGACTTCACGGCGGTCTGCTTGTGCTTCACCACCACCTCCTGCTGTTGCTGCACGGCAGGGTGTACACTCTCGCGCACCACGGCGTCGGGACTGAGCCACAGCGTCAGTCCGACGATGAAGCCGATGCTCACCTGGCCCACTATTTTCCAGCGGCCCTTCAGGCCCTCCTTGTTCTTGCGGAATATCTTGATGTAGTCGTCGAGGAATCCCAGGAATCCCAGCCACACGGTGGTGCCTATCATGAGCAGCAGGTAGATGTTGCGCATGCGGCCCAGCAGCAGCACGGGCACCAGGATGCTGACGATGATGATGATGCCGCCCATGGTGGGCACGCCTTTCTTTTCGACGCCGAAGGGGTCGATGCTGGCATCGCGGGCCGTCTCGCTGATGTTGCGGCGTTTCATCCACTTGATGAAGTATTCGCCAAACCATGCCGAGATGAGCAGCGACAAGATGAGTGCCAGCAGCGAGCGGAACGAGATGTACGACCAGATGTGTGCCCCTGGGATGTCGTACTGTTCGAGGAAACGGAAGATGTAGTACAGCATAGTGTTTCTAAGTATTCAATACTCTCATACGTTACGTGTTGTCTTGTCCAGGCCCTATGCCCCTAACTTTGGGGGCTGATGCCAAACACCTCGCGCACCACCTCACGGTCGTCGAAGTGGTGCTTGACGCCCTTGACTTCCTGGTAGTCCTCGTGGCCCTTGCCGGCTATGAGGATGACGTCGCCCTTGTGGGCCAGCATGGCGGCCGTCTTGATGGCATCGCGGCGGTCGGCAATGCTTACCACCTTACGCAGCTGCTTCTGGTCCAGCCCGGCCAGCATGTCGTTGATGATGTCCTGCGGCTCCTCGAAGCGGGGGTTGTCGCTGGTGATGATGACGCGGTCGCTCTGTCTGACGGCCTCCTGGGCCATTAGCGGACGCTTGCCCTTGTCGCGGTTGCCACCGGCACCGCAGACGGTGATGACCTGTGGGGTGGTGGGTGAGGGGTGTTGGGTGTTGGTGGCGAGCACCTCGTGGATGGCGTTGAGCACGTTCTGCAGGGCATCGGGCGTGTGGGCATAGTCGACGATAGCCGTCACACCGTCGGCCGAGCGGATGGGCTCCAGTCGTCCGGCGACGCTCTTCAGCGTGCTCATGACCACGAGGATGTCGTCCGGCTGCTTGCCCAGCATGACGGCAGCGCCGTAGACGGCCAGCAGGTTCGACACGTTGAACTTGCCGATGAACTGCACGCCCACCTCGTGGCCGTCCATTTCCAGGTACATGCCCTCAAAGTGGCACTCTATGATTTTCGCCCTGAAGTCGGCCATCCGTTGCGTGGAGTACGTCCTGACGGTGGCCTTCGTATTCTGCACCATGAAGAGGCCGTTCTTGTCGTCGGCATTGGTGATGGCAAACGCCTCCTTGGGCAGCATGTCGAAGAACGCCTTCTTGGCGTCGCGGTAGTTCTCGAACGTCTTGTGGTAGTCCAGGTGGTCGCGCGTCAAGTTGGTAAACAGTCCGCCGGCAAAGCGCAGTCCGCCGATGCGGTGCTGGGCTATGGCGTGGCTGGAGCACTCCATGAAGGCATACTCACAGCCGGCGCTGACCATCTGTGCCAGCAGGCGGTTGAGCTCGATGGGGTCGGGGGTGGTGTGGTCGGCGGCAATGGCCTCGCCCTCGATGTAGTTGCACACCGTGGAGAGCAGGCCGCACTTGTGGCCCATCTTGCGGAACATGTTATATAATAAGGTGGCGATGGTCGTCTTGCCGTTGGTGCCCGTCACGCCCACCAGCTTCAGGTGGAGCGACGGTTCGCCGTAGAACACGGTGGCCACGGGGCCCACGGCCTCCTCGGTCGACGTTACCTGAATGTAGGTGACTCCCTCGGCTCGCTCGTCGGGCATGTCCTCGCACAGTACGGCGGTGGCGCCCAGCTCCACGGCCTTGCCGATGTATCGGTGTCCGTCGGTCTGTGTGCCCTTGATGGCCACGAAGAGGTGTCCGTCGGCTATCTTGCGCGAGTCGATGTTGACCCCCTTGATGTCCGGGTCGGCCGGTCCGCAGATGGTGGTCGGCCTGACGTGTTTCAGCAGTTCGCTCAGTTTCATGCTTGTTGTTGTTTTGGCGTTATATCGTTATATCGTTCGCTTAGTCCAGATACAGTATGCACTCGCTGCCCTTGGTCACCACCTTGCCCGCCGGGAAGCTCTGGCGGCGCACATGGCCGCAACCATGCAGCCTGACCTTCAGCCCGCGGCTCTCCAGCTGGTAGACGGCATCCTTGGCACCCATGCCCGTCACGTCGGGCATGACGTTGCTGGCATAGCGGGCCGTCGGCTGGTCGACGCGCTTGTTGATGTTGAGCGCACTCAGCACCACGTTGGCATCCGTGGCGTTGCCCGGCTTCACGTCGGGGATTACCAGCGAGTGCTCGTCGTGGGCATCCTTGACGCTGACCTTCAGGTTGCGGGCCATGACACCCTCGGAGATATGGCGGAACACCACGCCCGACATGCCGCCTCCCGACGCGGGCAGTCCTTTCTTCTTCAGGCAGACGATGCACGTGTAGCGTGGGTCGTCGGCGGGGAAGTAGCCGGCAAACGACAGCCAGTATTGCACGGTGCCGCTCTTGTAGCCCGCCTTGCCTTGCGACACCTGGGCGGTGCCGGTCTTGCCGGCCACCTGGAACATGTGCGAGCCGGCCTTGCGGCCCAGTCCCTGGCTGACCACGTGGCGCAGGATGGTCTGCATGGTCTTGATGGCCTGTGGCTTGGCTATGCGCTCCTTGACGACCTCCGGCGGAAACTCGCGCACCACCTCGCCGTTCTTCATGATGGCCTTGACGAATCGGGGCCGCATCATCTTGCCGTCGTTGGCAATGGCGTTGTAGAAGGTCACGGTGTTGATGGGTGCTATCTGTGTCTCGTAGCCGATGGACATCCACGGCAGCGTGGTCATATACCAGTTGCCGGTGTACTGTCCGCGCTTGTTGCGCTCCGGCATGCGTATCCACGGTTTCTGGTAGCCCGACAGCGGCAGCTTCAGGTCTTCGCCGATGCCCACGCGGTAGAGTCCCTTGACGTAGCGCTCCGGGTCTTTGTTGTAGAAGTGGTCGATGACGTGGCTCACGCCGATGTTCGAGCTCACCTCCAGGGTGCGTGCCACGTTGATGTCGCCATAGCCGCCGCGCCGCCAGTTGTGGTCCTTCATGTCGCGCTTGTACATGTTGCGCACGCCGCAGCCGGTATGTATGACGTAGCTGGTGTCCACCACGCCGTCGTCGAGGGCCACGAGGAACGAGGCCACCTTGAACACCGAGCCCGGTTCGCAGCGGTAGTTGATGGCCGAGTTGACGGCCTCGATGTATCCGCCGTTCTCGCTGCGTATCATGTTGACCATGGCCTTGACGTCGCCGGTCTCCACCTCCATGAGTATGGCCACGCCCATGTCGCCGTCGATGAGCTCCAGCTCGTCGATGACGGCCCGTTCGGCCAGGTCCTGCATGTTGACGTCGATGGTGGTCAGGATGTCGTAGCCGTCAACGGGCATCTTGATGGGTATGTTCATGTATTTGTTGAGCACCTTGCGGCGGTCGGTGAGTCCCGCCGTGCCGCGCAGCACCGAGTCGTAGGCCAGCTCCAGTCCGAAGTAGGCCGAGTCGGTGGCCAGCATGGTGCCGCCGATGACACGCTGTGCCAGCGAGCCGAAGGGGCGGCGGCGTGCGTTGAATGCCTCGTCGTGGAATCCGCTCTTGTAGCGCGACATGTTGAAGTAGGGCAGCGCCTTTACGTCGAGATAGGTGTTGTAGTCGATGCGCCGTGGCCAGATGGGCCAGTGGCGCGAGCCCGTCTTGCCGCTCCTGGTCTTCATCAGGCGGCCCTCCTCCAGGTGCTGGCGGAACTCCTGGGCCGTCTTCTGCGGGAATATCTGGTGGAGCCCCTCGCAGACGGAGTCGAGCTTGGCCAGCCACAGCGAGTCGTTCTCGAAGCTGCTGGCCTGGAAGTCCATGTATATCTTGTACTCCGGGATGGAGGTGGCCATGAGCTGGCCGTCGCTGCTGAGAATGTTGCCACGGTTGGGCTTCACGCTCACCGAGTCGCGCTTCAGGCGGTCGGCCACCTCCGTCCAGTACTGCTTCTTGGCAGTCATGATGTAGAGGGCCTTGCCGATGACGGCGATGCCGATGACCGTGAGCACCACGGCGATAGCCATGTAGCGTGGCATTACTTTGTCGTTGTCAAACTTGCTCATTCTCTCTCTGTTTCCTTCGCGTGCGCGATACCTATATTATATATGTTCCTTTGTCTTGTCGTCAGTGGCTGGCGGGCCTATTCGGGCACCTCGATGATGTAGGGCGGCTGGTCGGCCTGGCCCAGCAGCGAGTCCTTGTTCTCCTTGAGCACCTTCAGCACGTGCGTCTCGCGCGACTTCTCGGTCAGCGTGCTCGACGACGAGAGGGCCTTGAACTTGGCGTCCTTCAGTTCGGCCTCCAGGCGGTCGATGGTCAGCATGTCCTGCTGGCACTGGTAGCGGAAGGCCACGTAGACCACGGCGAACACCACGATGAGCAGGAAGAGCCATATCTGCGAGCGCATGGTCTCCGTCGATAGCAGGTCGCCGCCCAGGATGGTGCGCAGGCTCAGCTGGCTCGTCGGCTTGGGGTCTTCCTCGCTGGCGCTGGCCTTGATTTTGCGGATGGTGGCCTTCAGGGCCTCCTCGGTGCGCTCGTCGTCGGTGGTCGCGCCGGCTGAATCGGCGGGCGCTGCTTTCGGGGAGCCGCCGACAGAATCGGCGGGCACAGTGGCGGCATCGGCGGCGGGCGTGGCCCCGCCGACTGAATCGGCGGGCACAGTGGCTGCGGCGGGGGCGGGCTGCGCGGGGGTTATGGGTTTGTCGTCTTCCTTCATGGGGCGTTTCTCCTTCGTGGGTGGGTGGTTATATCTTTTCTGCTATTCTCAGTTTGGCGCTGCGGCTGCGCGGGTTGCGGGCCACCTCGTCGGCTGTGGGCACCAGGGGCTTGCCGATGGCACGGAAGGGCGACGACACACGGCCGTAGAAGTCCTGCTCCACGCGGCCCTCGGCATTGCCGGCCTTCATCACGTTCTTCACGATGCGGTCCTCCAGCGAGTGGTAGGTCATGACCGACAGTCGGCCGCCCGTTCTCAGCAGGCTGGTGGCTGCGCCGAGCATGTCGCGCAGGGCTTCCATCTCGTGGTTCACCTCTATGCGCAGTGCCTGAAACAGGCGGGCGGCATCCTTCTTCCATTGACCATTGGCCATTGAGGATTGACCATTGAGGGCCTCGGTGGGTATGCCGATGGCCGACAGCAGGTCGGCGGTTGTCGTGATGGGCCGCAGGCTGCGGGCCTTGACCACGGCCTTGGCCAGCTGGCGGGCATTGCGTAGTTCGCCGTAGAGGTAGAACACGTCGGCCAGCCGCTCCTCCGCATAGTTGTTGACCACGTCGGCGGCGGTGGTGCCGGCCCGTTTGTTCATGCGCATGTCGAGCGGGGCATCGTAGCGAAACGAGAATCCGCGCGACTCGTCGTCGAAGTGGTGGCTCGACACGCCGAGGTCGGCCAGCAGACCGTCAATCTGCGCTACGCCGTAGTAGCGCATCCAGTTGCTGAGGTAGCGGAAGTTGCTCCTGACGAACGTCAGGCGCGGGTCGTCGATGATGTTCGCCTCGGCGTCGCCGTCCTGGTCGAAGCTGTACAGGTGGCCGGCGGGTCCCAGCCGCGAGAGAATCTCGCGTGAGTGGCCCCCGCCGCCGAAGGTCACGTCTACGTAAATGCCGTCGGGCTGGATAGCCAGCCCGTCGACGCTCTCCTTGAGGAGTACAGAAACGTGATATGTCCCAGCTGTCGTCGTCATGTGCTACTGTTCGTTGTCGGGGGCGGGTGTGTCGGCCATGAGCTCCTCGATGGCCTCGGCAAACTCCTCGGGGTTCATCTGACTTTCCTCGGCCTTGCGGACGCTCCATATCTCGATGGTGTCGCCCATGCCTACGAACCTGATGTCCTGCTCTATGTCGGCCATGCGCTGATAGCGCTTCGAGATGAGAAAGCGGCCGTTGCCGTCGAGGGTCACCAGTTCTACGTCGCGCACAAACTGGCGGTACACCTCCTGCTGGCGGCGGTTCCAGCGGTTGAGCCGCTGGCGCATCATGTCCATCTGTGCGTTCCACACCGATTCCGGATAGAGCACCAGACAGGGCTGGAACACGTCCTTGCGCATCACCAGTCGCTCCTCGCCCGCTGCCGTCAGCAGCTTGCGGAAGGTGGCCGGCAGGAAGGCACGCCCCTTGGCATCGGTCTTGGCCTCTATGTTACCTAAGAATCGCATGTGTACTTACCTTAATAGGGTGACTTTGGGTGCAAAGGTAAGCATTTTCCACCACAATTCCCCACTTTTCTCCACTTTTTTTTAGTGAAATTTTTTAAATTCTCGAATCAGTGTTGTTAAGGTGCTGTGGCACAGGCGGTTGAGTTAGTGCGAAGATGGTGGAGCGGGTGGTGCGTCGGCGGGTGTCCGTCGTGGCTGGCTCCCCGCCAAGGTTTGGGCCGGCCTCAGTGCCGCCGAGGCCGAACCTCAGCAGCGCTGACCCCGTACCTCAGCCGTGCTGAGGCCGGGCCAAACTGCCGCTGAGGCCGGGCCAAAGTGCAGCCCATGGGCGGCACAAGAGGGGCGCGTGGGCAGACAAACCATGGCGGCCCTCTGCAGCTGATGCGCGGCGAAAGTAGCAAAAAGTATGTTTTTTGCACATTTTTGCTTAAAAAGTGTAGGCATTTTGAATAATTTGCTTACCTTTGCAAGTTGTTAGTAAGGTAAGAGAGAATCATGGCACAGATAAGCGAAAAGACTATCGACATAGAGCAGATACTGCGTGGCAAGATGGGCACCAAGGCCAAATGGGTGCCGGGTGTGCTGGTCAGCTGGCTGAAACGCATCGCCCACCAGGACGATGTGAATGCCTTCCTGTGGTCGGCACGCGACAAGGTGGGCACGGAGTGGCTCGAGGAGTGTGTAAGATACCTGCAGATGACGCTGGTGGTGAAGGGCCGCGAAAACCTGCCCGACCCCAACGACGGACGCCTCTACACGTTTGTCAGCAACCACCCGCTGGGCGGCGAGGACGGCGTGGCCCTCGGCGCCATCATCGGCCGCCACTACGACTCGCGCTTCCGCTACCTGGTCAACGACCTGCTGATGAACCTGCCCGGTCTGGCACCGCTGTGCATACCCATCAACAAGACGGGCCACCAGAGCCGCCAGTTTCCGGCCATGGTGAAGGCCGGTTTCGAGAGCCAGAACCACATGCTGATGTTTCCCGCCGGACTGTGTTCGCGCCGCCACAACGGCATCATCCGCGACATACCCTGGTCGAAGACCTTCATCACCAAGAGCGTCGAGTATCATCGCGACGTGGTGCCCATCCACTTCAGCGGCCAGAACAGCGACTTCTTCTACCGGCTGGCCAACTTCAGCGACCGCTTCCTGCCGTTCAACCTGGCCATGCTCTTCCTGGTCGACGAGATGTACAAGAACGTGGGCAAGACCTTCGAGGTGCGGATAGGCAAGCCCATCGCCTGGCAGACCTTCGACAAGTCTAGAAGCCCGATGGAATGGGCGAAATATGTGCAGGACATCGTCTATAAACTATAGCAATATAATACCCCAGGAACAATGGAACAGACCATCATCCCACCCGTTGCCAAGGAGCTGCTCAAGCGCGAGCTGACTCCCGACAAGCAGCTGCGTCTGACGAACAAGAGCCACAACGAGATATACATCGTGACGGCCCACAACGCACCCAACGTGCTGCGCGAGATAGGCCGACTGCGCGAGATAGTATTCCGCGAGGCCGGCGGCGGCACCGGCAAGGAGCTCGACCTTGACGAGTTTGACACCTGCGAGAACTGCTACAAGCAGCTCATCGTGTGGAATCCCGACGAGGAAGAAATCATCGGCGGCTACCGCTACCTGCTGGGCACCGACTGGGAGTACGACGCTCAGGGACAGCCGCGCCTGGCCACCAGCCATATGTTCCATTTCTCCGAGCAGTTCATCCGCGACTACGCCCCCCGCACCGTCGAGCTGGGGCGCTCGTTCGTGTCGCTGCCCTACCAGTCGTCGCGCATGGGTGCCAAGAGCCTGTTTGCGCTCGACAACCTGTGGGACGGTCTGGGCGCGCTGACGGTTATCCGCCCCGACGTGAAGTACTACTTCGGCAAGATGACCATGTACCCCTCGTACATCCGCAAGGGCCGCGACATGATACTCTACTTCCTGAAGAAGTATTTCGACGACAAGGACCACCTGATTATCCCGTTGAAACCGCTCGAATTGGAGACCGACACCCGCGAGCTGGAGGAGCTCTTCAGCGGCCAGACGTTCCGCGAGGACTACCTCGTGCTCAACCGCGAGATACGCCGCCTGGGCTACAACATCCCGCCGCTGGTGAACGCCTACATGAGCCTGTCGCCCACCATGAAGCTCTTTGGCACGGCCATCAACTACGGCTTCGGCGACGTCGAGGAGACGGGCATCCTCATCGCCGTCGACGAGATACTCGAAGACAAGCGCAAGCGCCACATCGACACCTTTATACAGGCCCACCGCGACGAGCTGAAGATTACGTCGGGTGCCAACAAGATTATCTATAAGGAAAAAGACACAGCCCCGGAGGCTGCGACGCAACAGTGACAAGCATGGACGAACAGACCAAGACTAACGACCAGCAGCCGACTGCCGCCACTGAGCCCGAAAGCCTGGTGCTCAGGGCCGAGGGACTGGTGAAGCAGTATGGCAAGCGCACGGTGGTGAACGACGTCAGCTTCGACGTCAGGCAGGGCGAGATAGTAGGACTGCTGGGACCCAACGGTGCCGGCAAGACGACATCGTTCTACATGACCACCGGACTGGTGGTGCCCAACGGCGGCCACATCTTCCTGGGCGACGAGGAGGTCACCGACTATCCCGTCTACCGGCGGGCGCGTGCCGGCATCGGCTATCTGGCCCAGGAGGCATCGGTGTTCCGCAAGATGTCTGTCGAGGACAACATACTCAGCGTCCTCGAGATGACCGGCAAGCCCCGCGACTACCAGCTGGAAAAGCTCGAGAGCCTCATCAAGGAGTTCCGCCTGGGCAAGGTGCGCAAGAACCTGGGCGACCGCCTGTCGGGCGGTGAGCGCCGCCGCACGGAGATAGCCCGCTGCCTGGCCATCGAGCCCAAGTTCATCATGCTCGACGAGCCCTTTGCCGGTGTGGACCCCATCGCCGTCGAGGACATCCAGCAGATAGTGTGGCAGCTGAAGTTCCGCAACATCGGCATCCTCATCACCGACCACAACGTCCACGAGACACTCAACATCACCGACCGCGCCTACCTGCTCTTCGAGGGCCGCATCCTGTTCAAGGGCTCCCCCGAGGAGCTGGCCGTCAACCCCATCGTGAAAGAGAAGTACCTCGGCTCCAACTTCGTGCTGCAGCGTAAGGACTTTGCCCGCATGGCCGAGGAGAAACGCAAGAAAGAGGAGGAAGGACTATGAACAGACTCATCACCATCGTGGCACTGGCTGCCTGCTGGCTCACGGCCGACGCGCAGCTGAAGGCGTTTCCTTCGGCAGAGGGCTTCGGCAAGTACGCATCGGGCGGACGCGGCGGCAAGGTCGTCGAGGTGACCAACCTCAACGACGGCGGCGAGGGCTCGCTGCGGTGGGCACTGACCGAGGCCGGACGCGAGAACGCCACCATCGTGTTCCGCGTCAGCGGCATCATCGACATAGGTCCCAACCCCCAGCGCAAGGGCGAGCGCTCCATACGTGCCAAACTGAAAAACGTGACCATAGCCGGACAGACAGCCCCCGGCGAGGGCATCCTGCTACGTGGCGGCAAGCTGAACCTGGGCGGGTCGGAGAATGTCATCATCCGCAACATCCGTGGCCGCCTGGGCACCCTCGGCGACCCGTCGAAGACCAAGAAGGAGAACTTCATCGAGGGCGGTGCCATCGGCATTGAGAACGGCCGCAACATCATCGTCGACCACTGCTGCTTCGGATGGAGTGGCGAGGAGAATATGACCATGTACGACAACCACTACACCACCGTACAGTGGTGCATCGTCCACGAGGGCCTGCACGATGCCGGCCACAAGAAGGGCGTGCGCGGCTATGGCGCCCAGTGGGGCGGTTCGCCGGCCACCTTCCACCACAACCTGCTGGTGAGCAACGACAGCCGCTCGCCGCGCATCAACGGAGCCACCAACCCGAAGGTAGACAAGAACGTGTTCCTGGAATACCAGAACAACGTCAACTTCAACTGGGGACGGCGCAACTCCTGCTACGGCGGCGAGAACGAGGCCGGCGAGGGCAGCAGCCACGAGTGTAACTTCGTGGGCAACTACTACAAGCCCGGACCGGCACACCCCACGGACAATGTCTTCATAGAGCTCTCGCAGGCCCGCAAGGGCAAGACGCTCACAGGCCCCTCGCGATGGTACTTCAGTGGCAACCTGATGGAGGGCCGGAAGGTGAAGGACGACTGGCTGCTGGTGAGCAACAAGACGGGCTTCGACGTGGCACAGCTGAAAAGCACGCAGCCACTCAGCACGCCTGACTATGAGCCGTATCTGACACCCGCCGAGTCGGCCAAGAAAGCCTACCGGCACGTACTCGACAAGGCAGGCACCATCTGCCGCGATGCCGTAGAGCGCCGCCTCATCGACGACGTGCGCAGCGGACAGCCCCGCTACCGGGGCGTGGCGGCCGGCAAGCAGGGCATCATCGACTCGCAACTGGATGCCGAGGGATGGCCGTCCTATCCTGCCGCCGAGGCCCCTGCCGACAGCGACCACGACGGCATGCCCGATGCCTGGGAGCAGGCCCACGGACTCAATGCCCACGACGCTGCCGACCGCAACACCATCCGCTCAAAGGAGGGATACACGGCCCTGGAGGTCTACCTCAACAGCCTGATGGGTGAGTAGCCAACCATTAATCACGCTAAATACAACCATTATGAAACACTATCAGCTAATCAGCCGCATGACGATGGCGCTGGTCATCGCCTTCGGCGTGCAGACCACCGCCTCGGCACAGTTTGGCGGACTGCTCAAAAAGGCCAAAAAGGCCGTCAAGGAAAAGGTGGAGGAGGTCGTTGCCCCCGCCAGTACAACCACAACCACACCGACTGACAACGCCACGCCAGCCACCACGGAGACACCGGCGGCCACCTCGCAGGCAGCATCTGCACCGGCTGCCGCCACGGCCGACGGCGGCATTAAAATCATCAACATCGAGCATGGCAAGCTGCTGGGCACCTACTATCCCGACCAGCACAAGTTCGTCAACGGCGGCGGAACGGTCTACCTGATAGCCGACGACGGCACCGTGACCTTCGCCGACGATGGCACGGAGGCCGGAAAGATAGCCGACAACGGATTCTCGTCGCGCGGCATCAAGTGGATGGAGTATAACGCCGGTGCCAAGCAGTATCAGCTCGACGGCGTCAAGGTCGGCGAGGTGTTCGACGACCAGGGCGTGAGCGTCGTCACACTCTATGGCAAGGAGTGGCTGCAGACCACCAAGCCCATCGACAACAAGATACTGGCCTATCTGGCCTACGGCACCAGCTTCAACAGCGAGATTCTGAAGGATATGTACGCCCAGAAGGCCAAGCAGCAGCAGGCCGCACAGGCTCGCGCACAGTCCTCCGGCTCATCGTCGGCCAGCAGCGCGTCGGCCAGCTCGAACACCAAGCTCAAGCAGGGCGACCGCTGGGAGCTGCGCAACAAGGAGCAAATCTTCCTGAACGGCTCGTTTGTGGCCACCGTCAAGAGCGACGGCCGCATCTGCGACCGCACGGGCTATCTGCTCGGCGAGCTCAAGAGCGACGGCGCCTTCAAGTCGACACGCTACCACAGCGGCTACGTCAGCTCCAACGGCGACATCAAGAACAATATCGGCTACCCCATCGGACGTATGAAGAGCGACGGCTCGCTGTGGGAGAACAACGGGCCCTGCATCGGCAACATCAGCAGCGGATTCAACCGCTACATCGCCGCCTACGCCTTCTTCATCTACGACGGCCGTTAGCGTGCAGCGCACGCCGGCTGCCAGCCAGGCGGGCGAAAACGAAAATAACATTAAAAAGTAGGCACGATATTTTGTCGTTTGCCTACTTATTCGTACCTTTGCACGCTCAAAGCGAATGTATAATATAATAAGGTATAGAAAGAGATGAACATTTCATTTGAAGCTGCCGACAAGGTGAATGGTCTGATGACCATCGTGTTAGAGAAAGACGACTATCAGGCAGAGGTAGACAAGACGCTGAAGGACTATCGCAAGCGCGCACAGGTGCCCGGATTCCGTCCGGGACAGACCCCCATGGCTCTCATACGCCGCCAGTATGGCACGGCCGTGAAGATGGACGTGGTGAACAAGCTGCTCGGCGAAAAACTCATGGAGTATGTCCGCGAGAACAAGATTCAGATGCTGGGCGAGCCCATGCCCAGCGAAGAGCAGAAGCCCATCAACCCCGAGAGCGACGAGCCCATGGAGTTCCGCTTCGACATTGCCGTGGCTCCGGAGTTTGAGGCCAAGCTTAGTGGCGACGACAAGATAGACTACTATAACATCAAGGTTGACGACAAGCTCATCGACCAGCAGGTAGACATGTACGCCTCGCGTGGCGGTCACTACGACAAGGCCGAGAGCTTCGACCCCGAACAGCGCGACATGCTGAAGGGCGACCTGCGCGAGCTCGACGAGCAGGGCAACGTCAAGGAGGGCGGCATCGAGGTCGCCGACGTGTCGCTGCTGCCCCAATATATTAAGGTGGAAGACCAGAAGAAACTGTTCGACGGTGCCAAGCCGGGCGACGTCATCACGTGGAACCCCCGCAAGGCTTATCCCGACAGCGACGTCGAGGTCAGCTCGATGCTGAAGATAGACAAGGCACAGGTAGGCGAGCACACTGGCGACTTCACCTATCAGGTGACCGAAATCAGCCGCTTCGTCAAGGCCGACGTCAACCAGCAGCTCTTCGACCAGGTGTTTGGCGAGGGTGCCGTCAAGGACGAACAGGAGTTCCGCCAGCGCATCAGCGACCAGATAGCCCAGCAGTTCAAGGCTGATGCTGACTATAAGTTCCTGCTCGACGTGCGCAAGTACATGGAGGAGAAAGTCGGCAAGCTGACCTTCCCCGAAGCCATCCTCAAGCGCTTCATGCTGCACAACAACAAGGAGCGTGGCGAGCAGTTCGTCGAGGACAACTTCGAGGCCAGCATCAAGGAGCTCCAGTGGCACCTCATCAAGGAGCAGCTCGTGGCCGCACAGAACATCAAGGTGGAGGACGGCGACCTGAAAGCCGTGGCCAAGGAGGCCGCCCGCGCACAGTTTGCTCAGTACGGCATGTCGAACGTTCCCGACGAGTATCTGGACAACTATGCCGAGGAGATGCTCAAGAAGCGCGAGAACGTGGAGGGCCTCGTAGAACGGGCCATCGACGTCAAGCTGACGGCAGCCCTCAAGGGCGTGGTGAAGCTCAACGAACAGGAGGTTTCGATGGACGAGTTCCAGAAGCTTCTCAAGTAATTAGCTTTCTTTAACCAAAAAATAAGGTCGGAATGCGTGGCGTTCCGACTTTTTTTCGTAATTTTGTAACTCGTAGCCCCAAAGGGGCCCCTGCCAAGCCGCAGACCGGCGGGCAGAATGAATAAATTAAGGAGAAGCGAAGTATGAACGACGACTTTCGAAAATATGCTACCAAGCATTTAGGAATCAACGGCCTCGTGCTCGACCAGGTCATGAGCGCACAGGCACAGTATCTCAATCCCTACATCCTGGAGGAGCGCCAGCTGAACGTGACCCAGATGGATGTCTTCTCGCGACTGATGATGGACCGCATCATCTTCCTCGGCACACAGATAGACGACTACACGGCAAACACCCTTCAGGCGCAGCTGCTCTACCTGGACTCGGTAGACTCTGGCAAGGACATCAGCATCTATCTGAACTCGCCGGGCGGCAGTGTTACCGCCGGACTGGGCATCTACGACACCATGCAGTTCATCAGCAGCGACGTGGCCACCATCTGCACGGGCATGGCTGCCTCGATGGCCGCCGTGCTGCTCGTGGCCGGCACCGAGGGCAAGCGCTCGGCACTGCCCCATAGCCGCGTCATGATACACCAGCCGCTGGGCGGCGTGCAAGGCCAGGCCAGCGACATCGAGATAGAGGCCAAGGAAATCATGAAGTTCAAGAAGGAGCTGTACACCATCATCAGCGAGCACTCGCACACCCCCTACGACAAGGTGTGGAACGACTCTGACCGCAACTACTGGATGACGGCCGACGAGGCCAAGGAGTATGGCATGATAGACCAGGTGTTGGCAAAGAAGGCATGATGAGGAAACATTGTAATTTCTGCGGGCGCTCGGACAAGGAGGTCAAGCTCATGATAACCGGCGTCAACGGATGTATCTGCGAGGAATGTGCCGTGCAGGCATACGAGGTGGCCAAGGCCAACGGCTACGGACCGGAAGGCCAGAAGGCCAGAAAGCCGGTTGCTGACCGCACGAAGCCCATACCCAAACCTAAGGAGATAAAGGACTATCTCGACCAGTATGTCATCGGGCAGGACGAGGCCAAGCGCTATCTGGCCGTGTCGGTCTACAACCACTACAAGCGGCTGCAGCAGCCCGTGGACGACAGCGGCGTGGAGATAGAGAAGTCGAACATTATCATGGTAGGCTCGACAGGTACCGGCAAGACGCTCATGGCCCGCACCATCGCCAAGCTGCTCGACGTGCCCTTCACCATCGTCGATGCCACCGTGTTCACCGAGGCCGGCTATGTCGGCGAGGACGTGGAGAGCATCCTGACACGACTGCTGCAGGTGGCCGACTACGACGTGGAGCAGGCCGAGCGCGGCATCGTGTTCATTGACGAGATAGACAAGATAGCCCGCAAGAGCGACAACCCCAGCATCACCCGCGACGTCAGCGGCGAGGGTGTGCAGCAGGGACTGCTCAAGCTGCTCGAAGGCACCATGGTCAACGTGCCGCCCAAGGGTGGACGTAAGCATCCGGACCAGGACTATGTACACGTAGACACACACAACATCCTCTTTATCTGCGGCGGTGCCTTCGACGGCATCGAGCGCAAGATAGCCCAGCGACTCAATACCCACGTGGTGGGCTACAACTCGGTGCAGAACGTCAGGAAGATTGACAAGGAGAACCTCATGCAGTACATCGCGCCGCAGGACCTCAAGTCGTTTGGCCTGATACCCGAAATCATCGGCCGACTGCCCATACTGACCTACCTCAACCCGCTGGACCGCAAGGCCCTGGAGCGTATCCTCGTGGAGCCTAAGAACTCCATCGTCAAGCAGTACGAGAAGCTGTTCCAGATGGACGGCATCGAACTGACCTTCACGCAGGATGCCCTGGAGGCCATCGTCGACAAGGCCGTGGAGTACAAGCTGGGTGCCCGTGGCCTGCGCTCCATCGTGGAGAACATCATGATGGATGCCATGTTCGACATGCCCTCGAAGAAAGAGAAGACCTTTGAAGTGACCGCCGAGTACGTGAAGCAGCAACTCGACAAGTCGCATCTGAAATAACTCTAAACCCTACTAAACAAGCCTATGGTGAAGAAAACACAGAACCTTTCAGCGGCCCTGAAGAAATATTTCGGCTTTGACAAGTTCAAGGGCGAACAGGAAGCTATCGTCCAGAACGTGCTCGACGGCAAGAACACCTTTGTGCTCATGCCCACGGGTGGCGGCAAGTCGCTCTGCTACCAGCTGCCCTCCCTGCTGATGGACGGCACGGCCATTGTCATCTCGCCGCTCATCGCCCTGATGAAGAACCAGGTGGATGTCATCAGCTCCATGAGCGATGAGGGCACCGCCCACTACCTGAACTCGTCGCTCAACAAGGCGGCCATCGACCAGGTCAGGGACGACGTCAAGCAAGGAAAGACAAAGCTGCTCTACGTGGCTCCGGAGTCGTTGACGAAGGAGGAGAACGTGGAGTTCCTGCGACAGGCCAAGATATCCTTCTACGCCATCGACGAGGCCCACTGCATCTCGGAGTGGGGGCATGATTTCCGGCCGGAGTACCGCCGCATACGCCCCATTATCAATGAGATAGGCAACGCGCCCGTCATTGCCCTGACGGCCACCGCCACCGACAAGGTGCGCACGGACATCAAGAAGAATCTCGGCATCATGGATGCCACCGAGTTCAAGAGCTCGTTCAACCGCCCGAACCTGTACTATGAGATACGTCCCAAGACGCGCGACGTCGACAAGGACATCATCCGCTTCATCAAGCAGCACCCCGGGAAGTCGGGCATCATCTACTGCCTGTCGCGCAAGAAGGTGGAGGAACTGGCCGAGATACTGAAGGCTAACGACATCAAGGCGGCACCCTATCATGCCGGACTCGAGTCAGCACTGCGCTCGCAGACACAGGATGCCTTCCTCATGGAGGAGATAGACGTCATCGTGGCCACCATCGCCTTCGGCATGGGCATCGACAAGCCCGACGTGCGCTTCGTCATCCACTACGACATACCCAAGTCGCTGGAGGGATACTACCAGGAGACGGGCCGGGCCGGACGTGACGGCGGCGAGGGCATGTGCATCACGTTCTATTCCTATAAGGACCTGCAGAAGCTCGACAAGTTTATGGAGGGCAAACCCGTGGCCGAGCAGGACATCGGCCGCCAGCTGCTGGCCGAGACGGCGGCATACGCCGAGACCTCGGTGTGCCGCAGGAAGATGCTGCTCCACTACTTCGGCGAGGAGTACACCCAGGACAACTGCCACAACTGCGACAACTGTCTGCACCCGAAGACCAAGATAGAGGGTCAGAAGCTGCTGGTCATCGTCCTGAAGTCGGTCATGGTGCTGAAGGAGAACTTCCGTGCCGAATACGTTACCGACTTCATCCGTGGCCGCGAGACCGAGGAGATACTGGCCCATAAGCACCACGAGCTGGAGCTCTTCGGTGCGGGCGAAGACGAGCCCGAGAAGCTCTGGAACCCCGTCATCCGCCAGGCCATGATAGCGGGCTACCTGAAGAAGGACGTCGAGAACTACGGTCTGCTGAAGCTGACAGCCGCCGGCAAGAAGTTCATCAAGAAGCCCGAATCGTTCATGATAGTCGAGGACCACGAGTTCAACAACGACTACGACAGCGCCACCGAGCACGACGGCATGACCAGTGCCCTCGACTTGACGCTGAGTGCCATGCTGAAGGACCTGCGCAAGAAGGTCAGCAAGCAGCTGGGCCGTCCGCCGTATGTCATCTTCCAGGATGTCAGCATCGAGCAGATGGCCACCGACTTCCCGGTGACCTTAGAGGAGCTGAAGAACATACAGGGTGTGGGCGAAGGCAAGGTCAGGCAGCCATACGCCAAGCAGTTTGTTGACCTCATCAAGAAATACTGCGACGAGAACGACATCATGCGCCAGACCGACATGCGCGTGCGCACGGTGGCCAAGAAGTCGATGCTCAAGGTCAAAATCATCCAGGCCATCGACCGTCAGATAGCCCTCGACGACATCGCCAGTGCCCAGGGGTTGGATTTCGAGGAGCTGCTCGACGAGGTGGAGGCCATCGTCTATAGCGGCACGAAGCTCAACATCGACTATTTCCTCGACGAGGTGATGGACGAAGACCATCTCGACGACATCTATGACTACTTCGCCTCCAGCGAGACCGACAACCTGGAGGATGCGCTCAAGGAGCTGGGTCATGAGTGCTCGGAGGACGAGATACGCCTGGTGCGCATCAAGTTCCTCAGCGAAATGGCCAACTAAGCAAGAATACTAACAGCCTCCGGGCAGCAGGATGCGTGCCCCGGAGCCGGTGCAAGGCGCACTGAACGTGGAACATGGCAGGGGGATTCCTGCGTTAAAAAAGAATAATGTTCCACGTTCATTGCGCTTTGTTCAGTGAAAAAGCCGTATATTTGCACGCAATAAACGAAAAAGGAGTTTACTTATGTCATCATTTATTGCAGACAGAATCGTGATGGACGGTCTGACTTTCGACGACGTCCTGTTGATTCCCGCTTATTCAGAAGTGTTGCCCAAGACCGTAGACCTGCGGACACGTTTCTCACGCCACATCGAGCTGAATGTCCCCTTCGTGACGGCCGCCATGGACACCGTCACGGAGAGTCAGATGGCTATTGCCATTGCCCGTGAGGGCGGCATCGGCGTGATACACAAGAACATGTCGATAGACAACCAGGCCCGTGAGGTGGCCATCGTCAAGCGTGCCGAGAACGGCATGATTTACGACCCGATAACCATTCCGCTGGGGTCTACCGTGGCCCAGGCCCTCGACATCATGGCCGAGTACCACATCGGCGGCATTCCCGTGGTGGACGACGACCGTCGGCTGGTGGGCATCGTCACCAATCGCGACCTGCGCTTCGAGCGCAGTCTTGACCGCCCGGTCGACGAGGTGATGTCGAAGGACAACCTCGTGACCACCCACCAGCAGACCGACCTGACGGCTGCTGCCGACATACTGCAGAAGAACAAGATAGAGAAGCTGCCCGTGGTGGACAAGGACAACCGTCTGGTGGGTCTCATCACCTATAAGGACATCACCAAGGCCAAGGACAAGCCGATGGCCTGCAAGGACGAGAAAGGCCGCCTGCGCGTGGCTGCCGGTGTCGGTGTGACGACCGACACGCTGGAGCGCATGCAGGCCCTGGTGGATGCCGGTGCCGACGCCATTGTCATTGACACCGCCCACGGCCACTCGAAGGGCGTCATAGAGAAGCTGCGCGAGGCCAAGCTGTCGTTCCCCGGCATCGACATCGTGGTGGGCAACATTGCCACGGGCGAGGCCGCCCGCATGCTGGTGGAAAACGGTGCCGACGCCGTCAAGGTAGGCATCGGACCGGGCTCTATCTGCACCACCCGCGTGGTGGCTGGCGTAGGCGTGCCTCAGCTGTCGGCCGTCTACGACGTGTACCAGGCCCTGAAGGGTACCGACGTGCCCCTGATAGCCGACGGCGGACTGCGCTATTCGGGCGACATCGTCAAGGCGCTGGCTGCCGGTGGCTCCAGTGTCATGATAGGCTCGCTGGTGGCCGGCACCGAGGAGAGCCCCGGCGACACCATAATATATAATGGCCGTAAGTTCAAGAGCTATCGCGGCATGGGCTCCTTAGAGGCTATGGAGCACGGCTCGAAGGACCGCTACTTCCAGTCTGACACCAAGGACGTGAAGAAGCTGGTGCCGGAGGGCATCGCCGGTCGTGTGCCCTACAAGGGCACCGTCCAGGAGGTCATCTACCAGATGGTGGGTGGTCTGCGCTCCGGCATGGGCTACTGTGGTGCGGCCACCATCAGCAGGCTGCACGATGCCAAGTTCACGCGCATCACCAATGCCGGTGTCATGGAGAGCCATCCGCACGACATCACCATCACCAGCGAGGCGCCTAATTATTCAAGACCTAACGATTAACGATGAAGAAGTATATCCTGATGGCAGCCCTGCTCATGAGCGGTATGGCTGCCGTGGCCCAGTCGGCCGCCGACCCCATTGTCATGACGGTGGCCGGCGTTGGCGTGCCACGCTCGGAGTTTGAATACTCCTACAACAAGAACAATACCGACGGCGTGATAGACAAGAAGTCCGTCGAGGAATATGTCGACCTGTTTGTCAACTACAAGCTGAAGGTGCAGGCAGCCCTCGACGAGCACATTGATACTACGGCTGCCTTCCGCAAGGAGTTTGCCCAGTATCGCAACCAGCAGATAGTGCCTACCTTCGTGACCGACGACGACATGCTGGCCGAGGCCCACAACGTCTATGACGCCACCGTGAAGAACATCGGCCCCGACGGACTGGTGAAGGCCTCGCACATCCTGATGCTGACCCGTCAGAAGACCAGCGAGGCCGAGCTGCAGGAGGCCAAGCGCCGCATCGACTCCGTGTACACGGCCCTGCAGGGCGGTGCCGACTTTGCCGAGCTGGCCAAGCAGGTGTCGCAGGACCCCGGTTCGGCCGTGCGTGGTGGCGACCTGGGTTTCTTCAGCCGCCACCAGATGGTGAAGGAGTTCGAGGACGAGGCCTTCGCCCTGCAGCCCGGTCAGATGAGCAAGCCGTTCCAGTCGCCCTTTGGCTGGCACATTGTGCTGGTGAAGGAGCGCAAGCAGCTGGAGCCCTTCGACTTTCACAAGGACAACATCCTGAAGTTCCTGGAGCAGCGCAATGCCCGTATGCGCCTTGCCGAGAGCAAGATAGCCGCCCTGGCCGGTACGAACGACAAGGGCAAGACCGACCCTGCGGCCCGTGAGCGTGTGCTCGATGCCCGTGCCGACTCGCTGTCGGCTGCCGACCCCGCCATGCGCTATCTCATCAAGGAGTATCACGACGGCCTGCTGCTCTACGAAGTCAGCAACCGCCACGTCTGGGAGCGTGCCGCCAAGGACGAGGAGGCGCTGGCCCGCTATTTCAAGAAGCACAAGAAGAAGTACAAGTGGGATGAGCCACGCTTCAAGGGCATGGCCTACCACGTCAAGGACCCTGCCGACGTGAAGGCCGTGGCCCAGTGTGTGAAGAAGCTGAAGTTTGACGACTGGAACGAGGCGCTGCGCACCACCTTCAACAAGGACTCCGTCATCCGCATCCGCGTGGAGAAGGGCCTCTTCAAGAAGGGCGACAACAAGCTCATAGACCGTGAGCAGTTCAAGGTGGCCGGTGTCCAGGTGGACAGCGTGAAGGGCTACCCCATCGATGCCACCTATGGCAAGATGCTCAAGAAGCCCGAGGACTTCACCGACGTCCGTGGTCTCGTCACTGCCGACCTTCAGGACGAGATGGAGCGCCAGTGGGTGGAGGAGCTTCGCCGCAAGTACACCTACACCGTTGACGAAAGCGTGTTGAAAACCGTCAATAACCATTAACACTACCGCATGAGTAAGAAGATTATCGTCAGTCTGCTGTTGCTGCTGGCCCCGTTGTCGGCGGCCGTGGCCCAGACCGACACCGACAGTACGGCCCAGCAGCGTGGCACCGTGGTCGACGAGGTCATCTGGGTCGTCGGCGACGAGGCCATCCTCAAGTCCGACGTCGAGGCCATGCGTCTGCAAGGTCAGCAGGAGGGCATGCGCTGGACGGGCGACCCCGACTGCAGCATTCCTGAGCAGATAGCCGTGCAGAAGCTGTTCCTCAACCAGGCCATCACCGACAGTGTCGAGGTGACCGAGAGCGAGATAACGCAGGGCGTGGAGCAGTATCTGGAGAACATGATATCCGTGGTCGGCTCGCGCGAGAAGCTCGAGGAGTATCACAAGAAGAACATGAGCCAGATACGTGCCGAGCTGCGCGACTCGTACCGCGAGCGCCAGATGGTGCAGGGCATGCAGCAGAAGCTGGTGAAGGACATCGCCATCACCCCTGCCGAGGTGCGCCGCTACTTCAAGGACCTGCCCGAGGACAGCATACCCTTCGTACCCACCGAGGTGGAGGTGCAGATTATCACCCAGACGCCCCGTGTGGAACAGGAGGAAATAAACCGTATCAAGGAGGAGCTGCGCGACTATACCGACCGTGTCAACCGTGGCGAGTCGTCGTTTCAGACCCTGGCGCGCCTCTACTCCGAGGACCCCGGCACGGCCCGCCGTGGCGGTGAGCTCGACTACACGGGCCGTGGCATGCTCGACCCGGCCTTTGCCAACGTGGCCTTCAGTCTGACCGACCCCAAAAAGGTGTCGAAGATAGTAGAGTCCGAGTTCGGCTACCACATCATCCAGCTCATCGACAAGCGCGGCGACAAGGTGAAGGTGCGCCACATCCTGCGCAAGCCGGTCATCAGCGAGGAGTCAGTACAGAAGGCGCTGCTGCGCTTAGACTCCATCCGCACCGACATCGTCGACGGCAAGTTCACCTTCGAGGCCGGTGCGTCGGTCATCTCCGACGACAAGGACACCCGCAACAACCACGGTCTGATGGCCAACGTCACCCAGGAGGGCCGCACGTCGCGCTTCCAGCTGGCCGACCTGCCCAGCGAGGTGGCCAAGGTGGTCGACACGCTGAAGGTGGGCCAGGTGTCTGCTCCCTTCCGCATGATGAACCAGCGCGGCAAGACGGTGTGTGCCATCGTCAAGCTCAAGAACCGCAACGAGGGCCATAAGGCCACCATCACCGAGGACTTCCAGGTGATGAAGAACGTGGTCATGGCCAAGCGTCGTGCCGACGTGCTCCACCAGTGGGTGGTGTCGCGCATCAAGTCTACCTATGTGCGCATTGACGAGCGCTATCGCGACTGCAAGTTCGAGTACGAAGGCTGGGTGCGGTAGAGGCAATGGGTAATTGACAATTGATAATTGACAATTGAAGAGACTACTGACAGTAATCATAGCCCTGGTGGCGCTGGGCATGGTGTTGGCCATGACCCCGGCGCGCAAGCGTGCGCCCCGCCAGCGCAAGCCCCAGGACAAGCGCGTCTACCTGGTACATGCCGACCGGCTCTACTACGACCAGTATCGCAACGGCGACGCCCAGGTGCTGGTGGGCAATGTCCACTTCCGCCATGTCGGTGCCAACCTCTATTGCGACAGTGCCCACTTCTACGAGGCCAGCAACTCGTTCGAGGCCTTCGGCCACGTCAAGATGCAGCAGGGCGACACCCTGCGGCTGACCAGCGACTATGCCTACTACGACGGCAACGACCAGCTGGCCCAGGCGCGCTATAATGTGGTGCTGAAGCACCGCAAGAGCACCCTCTATACCGACTCGCTCGACTACGACCGCATGTACAGCTTCGGCAATTTCTTCGAGGGTGGCAAGCTGGTCGACGGCAAGAGCGTGCTGACCAGCGACTGGGGCGAGTACCACACCGACACGAAGATGGCCGTCTTCTACTACGACGTGCGCCTGAAGGACGACGACATGTATCTCGTCACCGACTCGCTCTATTACGACACGCAGACGTCGCGTGCCCACATCGTCGGTCCGTCGAGCATCACCTCCGGCACCAGCCATATCTATAGCGAGGACGGCTACTACAACTCCAAGACCAAGGAGACCGAGCTCTACGGCCGCTCCATCCTGCGCGACCAGGGCAAGAAGCTCGTCGGCGACAGCGTGTTTCACAACGGACTGACGGGCACCAACCATGCCTACTCGAACGTCATCTACACCGACGAGGAGAACCGCAACATGATGACCGGCGACTACTGCGAGTACAACGACTCCACCGGCTATGCCATGGCCACCCGGCGTGCCCGCGTCATCGACTACTCGCAGCAGGACACCCTCTACATACATGCCGACACGTTTAAGATTTTCACCTACAACATCCGCACCGACTCCGTCTATCGCGTCATCCACGCCTACAACAAGGTGCGTGCCTACCGCCGCGACGTGCAGGGCGTGTGCGACTCGCTGGTCTACCACTCCAAGGACTCCTGCATGACCATGTATCGCGACCCCATCGTGTGGAACATGAACCAGCAGCTCTTTGGCGAGGAGATACGCGTCTACATGAACGACTCCACCATCGACTGGGCCCACGTCACCGGCCAGGCCTTCTCGGCCGAGCAGATGCCCGACACGGTCCACTTCAACCAGGTGTCGTCCAGCGACATGAAGGCGTTCTTCCAGCAGGGCGAGATACGCGAGGCCCAGGCCATCGACAATGTCCTCGTGGTCTACTATCCCGTCGACGAGTCGGACAGCACGCTCATCGGCCTCAACTACACCGAGACGCCGCTGCTGAAGATGTTTCTGGCCAACCGCAAGATGCAGCGCATCTGGATGGAGAAGCCCACGGGCACGCTCTATCCCATGACGCAGATACCCCCCGACAAGTATTTCCTGCCCAAGTATGCGTGGTTTGACTATATCCGTCCGTTAGACAAGGACGACATCTTCAACTGGCGACCCAAGAAGGCCGGTTCGGAACTGAAGGAGCAGAAGCGCCGTCAGCCGAAGCCCAACATGCTGCCGCAGGCCGCCGTACCTGCCGCTACGCCGCAGGCAACTGCAACTACGCCGCAGGCAACAGCCGTAGCGCCGCAGACTACTACCACTGCCACGGCACCGCAGACAACGGTCCCGTCGCCAACTCCTGAAGCGCTGGCCACGGACTCGATAGCCCCACAAACCACCATCACCCCCCACCCATCACCCAACACCCAACAATCACCCACCACCCACCCATGACCGACGTAATCCAGCTTCTGCCCGACAGTGTGGCCAACCAGATAGCGGCTGGCGAGGTCATCCAGCGGCCGGCGTCCGTCATCAAGGAACTGGTGGAGAACGCCGTCGATGCCGGTGCCCATACCATCAACGTGCTGGTGGTCGATGCCGGCCGTACCAGCATACAGGTCATCGACGACGGCTGCGGCATGTCCGAGACCGATGCCCGACTGGCCTTCGAGCGACATGCCACGTCGAAAATCCGACAGGCCGACGACCTCTTTGCCCTGCACACCATGGGCTTCCGTGGCGAGGCCCTGCCGTCCATCGCCGCCGTGGCGCAGGTGGAGCTGCGCACCCGTCGCCAGCAGGACGAGGTGGGCACCTGTCTGCAGCTCGCCGGCTCGCATGTCGAGAGCCAGGAGCCGTGCTCGTGCAGCGTGGGCAGCCGCTTCACCGTCAGCAACCTGTTCTTCAACGTGCCTGCCCGCCGCAAGTTTCTGAAGACCAACGCCACCGAGCTCAACAACATCCTGACGGCCTTCGAGCGCATCGTGCTCGTCTATCCGCACATCGCCTTCACCCTCCACAGCAACGACCAGGAGCTGCTCAACCTGCGGGCGGGCAGCACCCGACAGCGCATACTCGACATCTTCGGGCGGCGCATCGAGCAGGACCTGCTGCCCGTACAGGTCGACACGGCGCTCTGCCGCATCAGCGGCTTCGTGTCAAAGCCCGAGGCAGCCCGCAAGAAGGGCACGCCCGAATACTTCTTCGTCAACGGGCGCTACATGAAGCACCCCTATTTCCACAAGGCCGTGCAGCAAGCCTACGAGCGCCTGGTGCCGGCAGGCATGCACGTGCCCTATTTCCTCAGCTTCGAGGTCAGCCCGGCCGACATCGACGTCAACATCCATCCCACCAAGACCGAGATAAAGTTTGAAAACGAGCAGGCCATCTGGCAGATAGTGGCCGCCGCCGTCAAGGATGCCATCGGACAGTTCTGCGAGATACCGGCCATCGACTTCGACACCGAGGGCCGCCCCGACATTCCCGTGTTCAATCCCTCCGACGCGCCGACGGCTGCCATGCCCCGCGTGTCGGCCAGCCCGTCGTACAATCCCTTCACGCCGTCGCGGCCCCATGCCCCCTCCAACTGGCAGCAGCTCTACGACGGTCTGCCCGCAACGTCAGACGCTGACCGTCAGCCACCCACGCTGTTCGACGAGCCGGCGGCTTCGCCGGCCAATCCCTCGTCGCCCATAGCGTCGCAGCCGCTGTCCGCCGCCGACAAGTCGCCCGTCCACTATCAGTACAAGGGCTGCTACATCATGACCGCCGTCAAGTCGGGCCTCATGGTCATCGACCAGCACCGCGCCGACGTGCGCATACAGTACGAGCGCTATCTCGGCCAGCTCGAAGGCCGCGAGGCCACCACCCAGCGCGTGCTCTTTCCCGAGGTGGTGCAGTTCACTGCCGCCGATGAGGTGGCCGTCGAGAAAATACTGCCCCAGCTGGCAGCCATCGGCTTCGAGCTGACCTTCCTCGGCCAGCGCAGCTATGCCATCAACGGCGTGCCTGCCGGCATCGAGGGCATCGACTCCGTGCGGCTGTTGCAGGACATGGTGGCCGATGCCGCCGCCGACACCGCCATTGCCGACACCATCAACCACACGCTGGCCCTGAGCATGGCCCGCCACGTGGCCATTCCCCACGGCCAGGTACTCAGCAACGACGAGATGGAGAACCTGGTCAATCAGCTCTTCACCTGCACCGACGTCAACCACACCCCCGACGGACGGACCATTCTCACCATCGTTCCCCAGCAGGACATCGAACAGCGACTGGGCTGACCGCCTGCACGCTCCCGTCATTTACCGACAACGGATTTCAAGAATTATAAGCGAAAGTCGCAGCGTGTTTTCCACTACGAATTTCACGAATTATACGAATATACTATGTTTACAGACTACGAATTTCACGAATTATACGAATTTACTATACACTGTCAATGGACGGGCAACTAATTCGCTGACCGAAGTACGGCCTTGGAAAATTCGTATAATTCGTATAATTCGTAGTCATTAAAAGAGGAATGACAAGTTCAGTAACTACCGTTTACCCCGTACCTTAGCCACGCTGAGGCCGTACCTTAGCCACGCTGAGGCCGTACCTTGGTGGCGCTGAGGTACGGGGTCAGCGGGGCTGAGACTGGCCCAAGCTGTGGCTGACCCAGGGCCAAGGCGCAGAGGGGGCGGCAGGGCGGTGGCCGTGGCCGATTGTTAAAGAACACAAAAAACGGGCTGCTAAGGCACAAAAAAGCATACGGAGACGGGCGAATTGTGATTTATTTCGTAACTTTGCATCGCTTTTTAGGAAACAGAACGATATATCGCATTATAAGTAAGGAAAGAGAAGCAATGGAATTAGATGTGCTGACCGCCATTTCGCCTATTGATGGCCGTTACAGAAACAAGACCGAGAAGCTTGCGGCATACTTTTCGGAATACGCGCTGATAAAGTATCGCGTCCGTGTGGAGATAGAGTACTTCATCGCGCTGTGTGAACTCCCTCTGCCGCAACTGGCTGACTTTGACCACCGACTGTTTGAGCCGCTGCGCGACATCTATCGCCAGTTTAGCGAGCACGACGCTGCCCGCGTGAAGGAGATAGAGCAGACCACCAACCACGACGTCAAGGCCGTCGAGTATTTCATCAAGGAAAAGCTCAGTGTGCTCGGCGGTTTCCCCGCCGAGGCCAAGGAGTTTATCCACTTCGGACTGACCTCGCAGGACATCAACAACACCAGCGTGCCCCTGAGCATCAAGGAGGCCCTGGAGGAGGTCTACTACCCCATGGTCGAGGAGCTCATTGAGCAGCTCAACGACTACGCCGAGCAGTGGAAGCAGGTGCCCATGCTGGCCAAGACCCACGGTCAGCCGGCATCGCCGACGCGACTGGGCAAGGAGATTATGGTCTATGTCTACCGCCTGGAGGAGCAGCTGCGCGCACTGAAGGACACACCCGTCACGGCCAAGTTCGGCGGTGCCACGGGCAACTACAACGCCCACCATGTGGCCTATCCGCAGTACGACTGGCGCGAGTTTGGCAACCGCTTCGTCAGCGAACGGCTGGGCCTGGAGCGCGAGCAGTGGACCACCCAGATATCTAACTACGACTGGCTGGGTGCGCTGTTCGATGCCATGCGCCGCATCAACACCATCATCATCGACCTCGACCGCGACTTCTGGCTCTATATCTCCATGGAGTACTTCAAGCAGAAAATAAAGGCCGGCGAGGTGGGCTCCAGCGCCATGCCCCACAAGGTGAACCCCATCGACTTCGAGAACTCTGAGGGCAACCTGGGCATGGCCAATGCCGTGCTGCAGTTTCTGGCACAGAAATTGCCGGTAAGCCGACTGCAGCGCGACCTCACCGACTCTACCGTGCTGCGCAACGTGGGTGTGCCCATGGGCCATGCCGTCATTGCCGTGCAGAGCACGCTGAAGGGGCTGCGCAAGCTCATACTCAACGAGCAGCGACTGCAGGCCGACCTCGACAACACGTGGGCCGTGGTGGCTGAGGCCATACAGACCATACTGCGCCGCGAGGGATACCCCAACCCCTACGAGGCCCTGAAGGCCTTGACGCGCACCAACGAGCGCATGACCGAGCAGACCATCCACGACTTCGTGCGGTCGCTCCAGGTCAGCGACGACGTGAAGGCCGAGCTGATGGCCATCACTCCTGCCAACTATACTGGCATGTAACCGGCAGAACATATCAACTTCAATAATAAACACAATCAACAACCGAGATTATCAACAACAGTATTAACAACACAGAGGGAGCCGGGAGGCTCCCGGCTAAAACAGGGAGAACAACAGTTATGGAATTCGACAACGAGAAGAAACACGACGAACAGACTGCCAACGAGCAGCAGCAAGCATCGGAAAGCCATGAAAACGGTTTCCAAGGTTACAGACAGGGACGCTCACCGCGTCCGCGTATTCATCAGCCACGGCCCTACGGCACTCCCGGAGGCTACAATCGCAGTCAGGCACCCCAGAGCGAGGGCGGCTTCCGTCCGGAAGGCTTCGGCGCCGGCTTGCAGAGCAGCACTCCGCAGCGCGGCGGCTATCGGCCACGCAACAACTACAACAACGAGGGTGGCTATCGTCCCCGTCAGCAGTACGGCCAGCAGTCGCAGGGCGACTACGGTCAGCAGCAGGGCGGCTATGGCCAGCGCAAGGGCGGCTACGGCCAGCGTCAGGGCGGCTACGGCCAGCGCCAGGAGGGCTACGGCCAGCAGGGCGGCTATGGTCAGCGCCAGGGTGGCTACGGTCAGCGTCAGGGTGGCTACGGCCAGCGTCAGGGCGGCTACGGCCAGCAGCGCGGCGGCTACGGCCAGCGCCAGGGCGGCTACGGCCAGCAGCGTGGCGGCTACGGCCAGCGCCAGGGTGGCTACAATCCCAATGCCAAGTACAGCTTCAAGAAGCGCATAGAATATAAGGAGGAGCACTACGACCCCAACGAGCCCATCCGCCTGAACAAGTTTCTGGCTAATGCCGGCGTGTGCAGCCGTCGCGAGGCCGACGAGTTCATACAGGCCGGTGTGGTGACCGTCAACGGACAGGTCGTCACCGAGCTGGGCACCAAGGTGCTGCGCACCGACGAGGTGCTGTTCCACGACCAGGCCGTCACGCCCGAGAAGAAGGTCTACGTGCTACTCAACAAGCCCAAGGACTATGTCACCACCAGCGACGACCCCCAGCAGCGCAAGACCGTCATGGACCTCGTCAAGGGTGCCTGCCCGGAGCGCATCTACCCCGTAGGACGTCTCGACCGCAACACGACGGGTGTGCTGTTGCTCACCAACGATGGCGACATGGCCTCGAAGCTGACACACCCCAAGTATCTCAAGAAGAAGATTTACCACGTCTATCTCGATAAGAATGTCACCGCTCGCGACCTGCAGCAGATAGCTGAGGGCATCGAGCTCGACGACGGCGAGATAAAGGCCGACGACGTGCAGTATGCCGACCCCGTCGACAAGAAGCAGGTGGGCATAGAGATACACTCCGGACGCAACCGCATCGTGCGCCGCATCTTCGAGAGCCTCGGCTACAAGGTCGTCAAGCTCGACCGCGTACAGTTTGCCGGTCTGACCAAGAAGAACCTGCGCCGTGGCGACTGGCGCTACCTGACCGAGGAGGAGGTCGACCGCCTGCGCATGGGTGCCTACGAGTAATATAAGCAGCGGACGACAGCCGACTTATACGGACAGGCCGGAAAGGTCCGCTGTTGTCCGCTGCAAAAATATACGGACAAGCCGACAAGGTCCGCTGCAAATAAAGAAAAGAATATGAAAAGAACAAAGATAGTAGACGTACTGCAGTGTACGGAGTATGGAAAAGAAGTGTGTGTGAAGGGCTGGGTGCGTACCCACCGCTCAAGTAAGGCCGTCGACTTCATCGCCCTGAACGATGGCTCTACCATCAAGAACGTGCAGGTGGTCGTCGACCCGGCGAAGTTTGACGACGAACTGCTCAAGCAGATTACCACCGGTGCCTGCATCTGCGCCGTCGGCACACTGGTCGAAAGCCAGGGTGCCGGTCAGGCCTCCGAAATCCAGGCCACCAGCCTCGAGGTCTACGGTCTCTGTGGCAACGACTACCCCATGCAGAAGAAAGGCCAGTCGTTCGAGGCCATGCGTAAGAACGCCCACATGCGTCTGCGCACCAACACCTTCGGGGCCGTCATGCGCATCCGCCACAACATGGCCATGGCCATACACACCTACTTCCACGAGCACGGCTTCTTCTATTTCCACACGCCGCTGATTACCGCCAGCGACTGCGAGGGAGCCGGCAACATGTTTCAGGTCACTACCAAGAACCTCTACGACCTGAAGAAGGACGACGAGGGAAAGATAATCTACGACGACGACTTCTTCGGCGAGCAGACATCGCTGACCGTCAGCGGACAGCTCGAAGGCGAACTCGGCGCCACCGCCCTCGGTGCCATCTACACCTTCGGACCGACGTTCCGGGCCGAGAACTCGAACACCCCGCGCCACCTCGCCGAGTTCTGGATGGTGGAGCCCGAGGTGGCATTCCTCGACCAGGAGGAGCTCATGGACCTCGAGGAGGACTTCATCAAATACTGTGTACGCTGGGCCCTGGACAACTGCAAGGACGACCTGCAGTTCCTCAACCAGATGATAGACAAGACGCTCATCCAGCGCCTCGAAGGCGTGCTGAAGGAGACCTTCGTGCGACTGCCCTACACCGAGGGCATCAACATCCTGCAGGAGGCCATCAAGAAGGGCAAGAAGTTCGAGTTCCCCTGCCAGTGGGGCGACGACCTGGCCTCGGAGCACGAGCGCTACCTCGTAGAGGAGCACTTCAAGAAGCCCGTCATCATGACCGACTACCCGCGTGCCTTCAAGTCGTTCTACATGAAGCAGAACGCCCCCGTGTCCGCCGAGTCAGCCGACGGAGCCTCCGTAGGCTACAAGGGTGCCGTGGCCCCCGGACCCACCATGCAGGGCACCGACGTGCTCTTCCCCCAGATTGGCGAGATTATCGGTGGTTCGGTGCGTGAGGAGAGCTACGACAAGCTGATGAGCGAGATAGAGCGCCGCCAGATGGACCAGACCCACCTGTGGTGGTACATCGACACCCGCCGTTGGGGCAGCTGCCCGCATGCCGGCTTCGGACTGGGCTTTGAGCGACTCATCCTGTTCGTCACGGGTATGCAGAACATCCGCGACGTCATCCCCTTCCCGCGCACCCCGAAGTCGGCCGAGTTCTAACCGTCCGGCCGTCGGAGGCTACGCGGCATGCCGTCGCAACTCCGCAATAAATTACACGTACGCTCCAAAATATTCGGCGAAATATTTGGAGCGTACGTTTTTTTTAACTATCTTTGCACAGTGCAAGCATTATTAACTTAAAACCTAACGTTATGAGAAAAGCCTTTTTAATTACTATGCTGTTTGTGTTCGGACTGACTCAGTCGTTCGCACAACGTTCCGACGAACAGGGCATCTTCAACCATCTCGGTGCTGGTCTGAGCGTTGGAACCACAGGTATCGCCATCGACATCTCGACGTGCGTCACACCCTATGTGGGCCTGCGTGCCGGTATCGACATCATGCCTGCCTGGAAGTACACGTCTGACATCAAGGTGCGTGGTGGCGACGACCGCCAGGCCCAGTATGATGCTGTTCGTGCGCTCAACCCGTCGCTGCCTGCGCTGACAGTGCCCAACAAGGTTGACATCGAGGGTAAGCTCAAGAACACCACGGGCCATTTCCTCATCGACCTCTATCCCGGCAAGGAGATTGACTGGCACCTCACCGTCGGTGCATACTTCGGCGGCTCGGAGGTCATCGACGTCTACACGACCAATGACAGCCAGCTGCGTGGTATCTCGCAGTACAACAACTCGGCTGAGCGTGCCGCCCTGGACCTGCCCAGGATTGGCGCACAGCTGGGTAAGTACTTCCTGGAGCCTGATGCCAACGGACACATCGATGCCGACATCAAGATGGCCGGCTTCCGCCCGTATCTTGGCATTGGCTGGGGACGTGCCGTTCCCAAGCACCACACGCTGGGCTTCCAGGTAGACCTGGGCGTTCAGTTCTGGGGCACACCGGAGGTGTACATCCAGGGCAACAAGCTGAATGAGACTGATGTCGAGGGCGACGACGGCGGATTCATGAAGACGATGTCAAAGATTACCGTCTATCCCGTTCTGAACTTCCGCCTGACGGGCAAGTTCTTCTAAGTCAGGTGTACTTCCGCGCTTGTGTAATTCGTAGTCGAAGAAAGACAGGAAAGCGTTACTAAGTTAATCAACCAAGTGCAGGGCCTTCGGGCCCTGCTTCCGTTTCTGCTGTGACTTCCGTTTCTGCTTTAGCTTCTGCTTCTGAGGTGGCTGTCGTCTCTGCGGTGGCTGCCGTTTCCAGCAGGCCGTCGCGCATCTTGATGGTGCGGTCGGTGATGGTAGCCAGACCCTCGTCGTGGGTAACGATGACGAAGGTCTGCCCATATTCCTTGCGCAGGTCGAAGAACAGCTGGTGCAGCTCCTGCTTGTTCTTTGTGTCGAGCGAGCCGCTGGGCTCGTCGGCCAGGATGACGGCGGGTCGGTTGATGAGTGCGCGTGCCACGGCCACCCGCTGTTTCTCGCCGCCGCTCAGCTCGTTGGGCTTATGGTGGGCACGGTCGGAGAGCCCCATGAAACGCAGCAGCTCGTCGGCCCGCTGGCGTGCCGCCTTTGTCGATGCGCCGGCAATGTAGGCCGGTATCATGATGTTCTCGATGGCCGTAAACTCTGGCAGCAGCTGGTGAAACTGGAACACGAAGCCGATGTGGCGGTTGCGGAAGTCGGCCAGCTGGCGCTGGCTTAGGGTGGTCACGTCGACGGAGTCGACGCGCACAGTGCCGGCGTCGGGCTTGTCCAGTGTGCCGATGATTTGCAGCAGGGTGGTCTTGCCGGCCCCGCTGGGACCGACGATGCTGACTACCTCGCCGCGGTCGATGCTCAGGTCGATGCCTTTTAATACTTCCAGTGAGCCGAAGCTCTTTCTAATGCCTGTTATCTCTATCATTGCCTTTTACGTTTTTCTTTGTTGCCGCAGCCGCTCATCTGTGCAGCCAGCGGGCTATGGTGTTGTAGATGCTCGACTCCTCCTGGTGCTGTGCCGCCGTGAAGGTCATGCTCTCGTCCTTGGCATCGCCATACTGGTCGGGGAACACTATCATGAGGTTCTTGCCGCTGAAGTGCTGCTGCAGCTCGTTGGGCAGTCGCTCCAGAGCGTTCTTGTAGGAGATGGTGCCCTTGCGGGCGGTGATGACCACAAACAGGTGGTCGTCGCTGATGGTGGCCGCCAGCTTGGGCAGCTCGTTCCAGTGGGCCATGTAGGTGTATTCGGCGCGCACGGTGGGGTGGTGGCGGCCGATGTAGTCGCCGATGAGCTCCAGCGACTCGTGTCGTCCGTGGAACTCGATGCGGCAGTCGAGGTTGCTGGCCATGCGCGACAGGCGTTCCAGCCAGCGGTGGAAGCCCGGTTCAAACTCGGCGCGGCTGGGCACCACGGCCTGTATGCGTCGCAGCGTGTTGAGCGGCTGCACGAATCGTACGAGGAATATCTGTCGGTTGAGTCCGTTGTAGAGGCTCTGCAGGAAGGTGCCCCAGAACTTCGGGTTGTTGTCGGTGTGTACGTGCATGCCCATGATGATTTCCGAGGCGCCATGCTCGCGGAAGGCGTGCTTGATGCCGTTGGCGATGTTGGTGGCCAGTCGCACCTGCGTCTGCATGCCCACGTCGCTGGCCGCCGCCCGCCGGGCCAGCTGTTCGAGCAATTGCAGGCCCTGCTGGCGGTGCATGGCGGCATCGCTGTCGTCGTAGACCACGTTCAGGGCCGCCAGCGGGCGCTGCAGCTTGTCGTTCCTGACCATGATGGCCAGCTCCAGCAGCTGCGGGGCTATCTCGGGATACTTCACGCAGAGCATGATTTTCTCGTCGTCCTCGGCGGGCTGTGCGTGTGCGGTAGCCTGCTGTCGGTTGGCCAGTATGATTTGCTGCGAGGCATGGTCGGTCATCAGGGTCGACACGATGCACGTGATGAGAATCATCGTCACCACGCCGTTCAGCATCTCGTTGTTTACCAGATACTGGTCGGGTCCGACCTCCAGGTGCATGCCCACCATGACCATGGCGATGGCTCCGGCGGCGTGGGCGCACGTCAGTCCGAACATCATGTTGCCGGCGGCCTTGGGCATGCGAAACAGCAGGCTGGCCATGTAGGCGGCCACGGCCTTGCCGAAGGTGCCGAAGAAGACGATGAGCATGACTATCCACAGCATGCGCGGTCCCTCGAACAGCGTGTGGACATCGATGAGCATGCCCACGCCGATGAGGAAGTAGGGTATGAACAGTGCGTTGCCGATGAACTCGATGCGGTTCATCAGCGGCGACACGTGCGGGATGTAGCGGTTGAGGATGAGTCCGGCCAGGAAGGCGCCTACGATGCCCTCCATGGCGATGGCCTCGGCGAGTGCCGCCGACAGGAACATGACGGCCAGCACGAAGATGTACTGCATGACGCTGTCCGAGTAGCGGCGCAGGAAGTAGCGTGCCAGCATGGGTATGCTCCACACGAGCAGCGCCAGGAAGGCGGCGAACTTGACCACGAACAGCAGCCAGAACGCCCATCCGGTGTTCTCGCCGAACGAGGCCGCCAGTGCTGCCAGCATGAGCAGCGCCATGAACAGTGAGAGCATGCTCGACCCCACGCTGAGCATGACGCTCGTGTCGCGCTGCAGTCCGTAGCGCGAGATGATGGGGTAGGCTATCAGCGTGTTCGATGCCATGATGCAGCCCAGCAGGAATGCCGCCGTCGGCTCATAGCCCAGCAGCCAGATGGCCATGACGTAGGTCAGCGCCAGCGGCACCAGGCAGGTCAGCATGCCGAAGAGCAGAAAGCGTGTGTAGTTCTTCTTCACGCTCTCCATGTCCATCTCCAGTCCGGCCAGGAACATGATGTACAGCAGTCCCACCTTGCCGAACAGCTCAAACGAGCCGTCGCGCTCCAGGATGCCCAGTCCGTGTTCGCCGATGAGCATGCCCGCCAGCACCATGCCGATGATGTGGGGTATGCGCAGCTTGCCCATGATGATGGGGGCAAACAGGATGATGAGCAGCACAACGAAGAATATCAGCGTTGGGCTCGATATGGGGAAATATGTTGACACGTCGACCATCTGCCGAGCTACTCTTTTCGCCGCAAAGTTACGAAAAAAGGTTGTAAAGAACAACGGATTTTAGAAGATTAACGCAATTCGGCCTGAAATAAAGGCAATCAAGGGAAAAACGAGGAACTTCAAATTGAAGGAGAAAGCAAATTAGAGAGGAATGCAGAAGGAGTTAGGTTGCCAAATCGTAACCCGTTCTTATTCCGCAAACTGCTATATTTTGCATAGCGATGGATGCCAAAAGAAATAGTAGTTTTGCGGCCAAAATTAAAAAGAGTAAGAAACATGAGAAGTACTTTCAACATTCTGTTCTATGTGAACAAGAGTAAGGAGAAGAATGGTATGGTGCCTGTAATGGGCAGGGTAACGATTAACGGAACGCAATCGCAGTTCAGTTGTAAGAAGACTATCCCGCTTGACATGTGGGATGTGAAGGGCAATTGTGCCAATGGTCGCAGTAAGGAGGCATTGCAGATTAACCGCGAACTGGATAACATCAAGGCGCAAATCATTAAGCACTATCAGCACCTGTCAGACCGCGAGGCTTTTGTTACGGCAGAGATGGTGCGCAATTCCTATCAGGGTTTTGGCAGTGAGTACGAGACTTTGCTGAGTGCTTTCGATAAGGACATTGCCAACCAGAAGAAGCGTGTGGGCAAGGACAGGGCTGCGAGCACTCTCTGGGCTATGGAGCGGTCAAGAAAGGATGTGGCAGATTTCATCCAATCACATTACCGTCGCACAGACATGCCTGAGAGCGTGGCCGTGAGCGTCATGTCGGGCGAAATCAGGTTTTTCACCTGTCCGAAGAATCCCAGTGCCGTCGTGACGTCCATGCGCGTCACGTCGAGCGAGTTGATTTGCTTTGCGTTGATATTCATAATCTCTGATTTTTTGTTTTACGGAATAGTGTCAAACACCATTGTCTGATGGCTCGCGGACGTTCCGCGAGCCTGTCGAAGCGGTTTTTCGTGCTCGCGGGAGTTCCGCGAGACTGGTTTTTCTGGTTCCCATGCTCGCGGACTTCCTGCGAGGCTGACTTTTGTGACTTTCATCTTCGCGGACTTCCCGCGAGGCTGACTTTTGCGCTTTTCACTTTTGCGGACTTCCCGCGAGCCTGCCGAAAGATATTTTCGCGCTCGCGGGGCTTCCGCGAGCATGTCAACAGCACTTTCCGTCCTTGCGGGAGTTCCGCAAGTCCGCCGGCGGAGGGCGCGACTCTTTATGGTGAGGCTTTCCGTTCATATCCTCGTCGGTCAATTATTTATGCCAAATGGTTCATGTCATTTCCGATGCCTGGCACGTAGCCGAAATCGTCGTCATATTCATTGGGTTTGGGGGTGCCGCTGCCTGCCAAGAGATGGGTATTCTGGTGCAACTCGACGACGCGCATCGTGGGTTTCTGATATTCTTGCTTCATTGCTGTGTCCTCCTTATCTGATTATAACCTTTTTACCATTATTGATATAT
>Ga0310691_10000710_pt1 | contig 58103 bp, 42 predicted proteins | sample 176DNAGHGlowgp2_FD_203887 | JGI IMG/M metagenome (GOLD analysis project Ga0310691, IMG submission 203887) | Sheep rumen microbial communities from Palmerston North, Manawatu-Wanganui, New Zealand - 1766 DNA GHGlow gp2 (v2) (version 2) | ecosystem: Host-associated > Mammals > Digestive system >... | reverse complement strand
ACAAACGGTACTCTCGAGGGCGACATCGTTCCCGGCGACATCACATTCTACAGACTGCAGTCTACATCTGACGGACAGATCAGAGCTTACGTTGCAGAGGGTGAGGTTCTCCCTGTTGCTACTAAGTCCTTCGGCGGTACAGGTGTATTCGCTATCAAGGAGATGGGCAGATTCTACAGATACTTCCTTATCGAGAAGAATTTCCCTCACCACGGTGCAGTTGCATTCGGTCACTATGGAAAGGCTCTCTACAACCTCTTCACATACCTCGGAATCTGCCCTTGCGATATCGGATACAACAAGCCTGAGGGCGACAGATATCCGAAGGAGAATCCTTTCAACTCTCCGTTCAACTGATATAGTTTGGATATGTATGGCGGGGCTTGATCTGGCGGTCAAGCCCTTCCGTATGTAAAAGATGAAGATAAAATCTATAGAAAAAGGGTAAGCCTAAAATGAACAACAAAGAACTTCAAATCACAGCGACAAAAGTTCGTAAGGGAATCGTTGAAGCAGTTCACAGTGCAAAGTCCGGTCATCCGGGCGGATCACTCTCCGCTGCCGACATGTTCACTTATCTCTATTTTGAAGAGATGAATATCGACCCCAAGAATCCTAAGGATCCCAATAGAGACAGATTCGTTCTGTCCAAGGGACACACAGCTCCGGGTCTTTATTCCACACTCGCAAACAGAGGTTATTTCCCCGTTGAAGACCTCAAGACATTAAGAAAGCTCGGCTCATATCTTCAGGGTCACCCCTGCATGACAGAGACTCCCGGCGTTGACATGAGCACAGGCTCATTGGGTCAGGGCGTTTCCGCTGCAGTAGGTATGGCACTTGCTGCGAAGCTCAACGGCGATTCCTACAGAGTTTATGCTCTTACAGGCGACGGTGAGATCCAGGAAGGTCAGATCTGGGAAGCATTCATGTTTGCAGGCGCTAAGAAGATCGATAACCTCACAGTTATCATCGACAACAACGGACTTCAGATCGACGGTAAGATCGATGACGTTTGCTCACCTTATCCGATCGACAAGAAGCTCGAAGCATTCAACTTTAATGTAATCTGCATTGACGGTCACGATTTCGATCAGATCAGAGATGCATTTGCCAAGGCTAAGGAATGCAAGGGAATGCCTACAGCTATTATCATGAAGACAACTAAGGGCAAGGGCGTTTCTTACATGGAAAACCAGGCAGGCTGGCATGGCAAGGCTCCTAACGACGAAGAGTATGAGCAGGCTATGAAAGAGCTTGACGAGCAGTTAGCAAAATTGGAAGCAGAGGTATGATCATGGGAGATATAGTAAAAATCGCTACACGTGAGAGTTATGGTAACGCACTCGCAGAGCTCGGACAGAAGAACCCTAACGTTATCGTTCTTGATGCCGATCTCGCAGGCGCAACAAAGACTTCCACATTCAAGAAGGCATTCCCGGACCGTCATATCGACTGCGGAATCGCAGAGGCAAACATGACAGGTATCGCTGCAGGTCTTTCAACATGCGGCAAGATCCCGTTCGTTTCTTCTTTCGCAATGTTTGCAGCAGGCAGAAACTTCGAGCAGGTTAGAAACTCAATCGGTTATCCCCACCTCAACGTTAAGATCGGCGCTACACACGCAGGTATCACAGTAGGTGAGGATGGTGCTTCCCACCAGTGCCTCGAGGATATCGCTCTTATGAGAACAATCCCCGGAATGACAGTTATCGTTCCTTCCGATGATGTTGAGGCTAAGGCTGCTGTTTTCGCAGCTGCTGAGACAGAGGGACCTTTCTACATGAGATTCGGCAGAGCTGCAGTACCGGTAATCAACGATAACCCTGACTACAAGTTCGAAGTAGGCAAGGCAGTTGTCCTTAAGGACGGCACAGACATGGTAATCTTCGCTTGCGGCGTATGCGTAGCTGAGGCTCTCGGCGCAGCAGAAAAACTCGCAGCTGACGGTATCAATGCAGCAGTAGTAAATATCCATACTATCAAGCCTATCGACAAGGATACAGTTATTGAATTCGCAAAGAAGACAAACAGGGTATTCACAGTTGAAGAGCACTCCGTAATCGGAGGTCTCGGCAGCGCAGTATGCGATGTATTGTCTGAGAACTATCCTGTTAAGGTTAAGAAGATCGGTGTATATGACAGATTCGGTAAGAGCGGCCCGGCAAGCGCACTCATGAAGGAATTCCAGCTTGACGCTGAAGGAATCTACAACCAGATCAAGGCTGCGCTCTGATCTCTTTTTAAGATTAGTATTTATTATTAATAAAGTATGGGGCTGATCAAATGATGATCAACCCCATTATTATTTCTATTTAAAATTTTAATACAAGATCACATCTTGTCTGTATCTTCCTGGTTAAAGTTGATGTTGGCGCCAAGCTTTTCGAAGATCCTCTTAAGGAATACGGAAAAGAATAAAGCAAATAAAGAGAAACCCAGGAAGACCATCTGGCTCATAGTAATAGTGGGGAACTGGTAGATAAGGAACGCAAGACCTGCGGAAATTGCTATATACATTATAGTTACAGGCAGATTCGTTAATGCGATGAGCAGAGAGTTCTTGATGATCTGCTTAAATGATTCTTCAAACCAGGCAAGTATAGGGAATGCATAGAATGAAGAAGCAAAGATCACGATTATAAAGAAGAACGGGAAGAAGACCATCCACTGGTAGTTCGCGTCCATCATCGTGCGGATCATGTAGATCTCGAAGCCGAAGAATGCGGAAAGTGCGACGTAAAGCAATAAAAGCCCGGTAGCCTTACCGAAATTCTCCTTGAAGCATCTGAAGTAATCCTTTATTACTGACGGATTGTCTCCTGCGAGAATGGCAATCGTTATCCTGTAAAGCGATGTGACGGCTGCTCCTATGGTGAAAACAGGAATACAACTTATCATGAAGATGAAATTCACAAGCAACAGATTGCATATGGTGGTCAGGAACCTGGTTCCTTTACTCTTAGGATCAAAAAATGAAGAAGCCATATTTAATACCCTTATCCTATATATAATAAACGTACCAATCTTATCACATAACTCTTTGGGCGAGTAGCACTACTGTAATACCCTCGAAAACACGGGTTTGCGAACGATTTGCACAAGCGATACCTGATTGGCTTGTAAAAACTGCGAACTAAATGTCAAGAATTTATGCAATTTACCCTCTGCGAAAGCAAAAATTGTACAAAATACTCAAAAAAAGCAAAAAATGTATAGTTATGGATAAATTGTAGCAAGAAATGTGGAGAAAGAAATTGTGTTTATGGCTAATATGTACACTGTAGAAGGGCCGAGAGGCCCCGAACAAAATCATTAAGGAGGAAACTTTATGAAAAAGGTTATTGCCAGTGCTCTTTCCGTAGCAATGGTTGCAGCAATTGCAGCTGGTTGTACAACAACACCTACAGATGCAACGGTTAGCACAGAAGGTTCAGGCAGTGAGACAGCCGCAACATCTGAGGATGTTGAGACTTCTGAGTCTGCAGCTGAAACAGTAGGCGAGGAGACAACAATCGGTACAGGTCCCGAGGTTATCAATTTGTGGACATTCACAAATGAGGTTATCGGCATGGTTAACTACTATGTTGCTAACGTTAACCCTGAGTTCGGTACAAAGTACACAGTTAAGTGCACATACATCAACGGTGCTGAGAACTATCAGCCTGCAGTTGACGCTGCACTCGTAGCTGGTGGCGATTCCGCTCCTGATCTCTATTGCGCTGAGGCTGATTACATCCTCAAGTACACACAGGGCGATATGTCCAGATTCGCTGCTACTTACAAGTCACTCGGTATCGATGTTGATAAGGAGATTTCTGATGCTCAGATCGCTCAGTACACAGTAGACATCGGTTCTCGTGATGGTGAAGTTGTAGCTCTCGGCTATCAGGCTACTGGTGGTGCTATGATCTACAGAGCTTCTATCGCTGAAGAAGTTTTCGGTTCTGCTGAGCCTGCTGACGTTGAGGCAGTAGTTGGTGCTGGTACAGGCAACTGGGACAAGTTCTGGGAAGCAGCTGCAAAGCTCAAGGAAAAGGGCTATTCAGTAGTTTCTGGTTCTGGCGATATGTGGAATGTCTGCAAGAACGCAGGTCAGCCTTGGATCGTTGACGGCGAGCTCACAATCGCTCCTGAGAGAGAGGCTTTCCTTGACATCGCTAAGAAGCTCAAGGACGAGGATCTTTCTAACGATGCACCTGGTTGGGATACAGCTTGGTACAACGACATGATGGGTATCGGTGACAGAGGCGTATTCTGCTTCTTCGGACCTGCTTGGCTTATCAACTACGTTATGGTAAGAGACGGCCAGAAGGCTGAAGGCGAAGGCACATACGGTGACTGGAGAGTTTGCACACCTCCGGTTGGCTTCTTCTGGGGCGGCACATGGCTCATGGCTAGAGAAGGCACAGCTCACGCTGAAGCAGTTGCTGAGATCATTGAGTGGGTAACACTTGATACTTCAGAGACAGGTCTCCAGTATCTCTGGGCTAACGACCTTATGGGTAACGGCGCTAAGGATACAGTTGCATCTGCAGTAGTTATGGGTAAGTCTGACGGAACACTCGCATTCTGCGGTGGTCAGAACATCTTCCCTACATTCATCGCTGGTAACGCTAACGCTTCTGGTAAGGGTATGACTCAGTATGATGCTACAATCAACAACTACTTCACTGATGCTGCTAACCAGTATGCTGAAGGCAACCTCGACAGAGACGCTGCTATCGAGACATTCAAGACGAATGTTGCAGATAACCTCTCTTTCTAATAGCATCTAATATTTAAATGCTGTGGGCGGCAGGGTAGATCGGTATTTACCCTGCCGCTTTTTAAAACAAGAGGAGGCTGATTTTTAATGAGAAACAAAAAACTGGTCAACTACGCAAGATACGGTTACATCTTTTCGATTCCGTTCATTCTTACATTTTGCGTATTCACACTTTATCCGGTTCTCTACACCTTTGTAATCGGTTTTACTGATTTGAAGGGTGCAGGTAACACGGAATGGCATTTCCTTCCTACAGTAGGAAAGAATTTGTTCACTAACTTTAAGGATGTATTGACATCCGGTACATTCCAGAAGGCATTCAAGAATACTTGGATCATCTGGATATTAAACTTTATTCCTCAGATTGGTTTCGCGCTTTTGTTTACAGCGTGGTTTACTGACAGAAGATCAAAGGTCAAGGGACAGGGAATTTTCAAGATCTTGTTCTACATGCCGAACATCATCACAGCAGCTACGCTCGCTATCTTGTTTAACGTTATGTTCGGTTTCCCTAAGGGACCTGCAAACGATATCCTTATCGGTGTATCCAAATTCTTTGGCGTTGAGAGAAAAGCATATAATTTTAATGCAAATGAGTGGCCTGTAAAGCTTATTATTGCTTTCGTACAGTTCTATCAGTGGTACGGTCACACAATGGTTAACCTCATTGCAGGTGTTATCGGTATCAGTCCTGAGGTATTCGAAGCTGCCGAGATCGACGGTGCTAACAGAGTTCAGACTTTCTTCTTAGTCACGATTCCTTGTATCCGTCAGATCATGTTGTTCGTTCTCGTAACATCACTCATCGGTGGTCTCAACATGTTCGATATTCCGCAGTTGTACATCGGTACAAACGCAAACAATGCCGGCCTTACAACGAATATGTATATTCGTAACCAGGCATTCTCAGGTAGTTATTTATACAATAGAGCAGCAGCAGCAAGCGTTATCTTGTTCATAATCATTGTAGTTCTGTCTTCTATTCTCTTCTACATCCTCAGAGATAAGGATGAAGCTAAGATCAAGAAGCTTAGAAAGCAAGAGCTTAGAGCTGCAAGGAAAGGTTTATGAGGTGAGAAGATATGAGTGATAATGCTATAAGAACATCTTCTATTAAGAAAAATGATACTTGGCTTAAAGTAGTTATCTACATCGTCTCTATCTTTTTCTCAATCATGACTCTTTTCCCTTTCTTAATGATGTTTGTGAACTGCTTTAAGAGTTCAGACGAGGTTCAGCAGAGTGCACTTGCATTCTGGTCAGCTGATCCTATCGGAAACTTCAAGAAGAACTGGACATTCATCATGAGCAAGGAATTTAAGCCTGCTGTAGGTTTCATGAATTCCTTCATCGTAGCTACATGTTCAACAATACTTAACGTTTACTTCTCTTCACTTACAGCTTATGCTATTTCTGCATATGAGTGGAAGTTCAGAGATGCATTCAACACTATGATCATGGCAATCATGATGATTCCTGGTACAGTTACCACAATCGGTTTCTATCAGATGGTTTATAAGCTCGGCATGGTTAATAAGCTCTCTATCCTTATTATCCCTTCAATCGCAGCTCCTATGGTTGTATTCTTCATGCGACAGTACTTACAGGCGTCGCTTTCAATGGAAATCGTTCAGTCTGCAAGAATTGACGGTGCGGGAGAATTCAGAATCTTTAACCAGATCGTTATTCCTCTCATGAAACCGGCTATCGCTACACAGGCGATCTTTGCTTACGTAGGTAGCTGGAACAACCTCTTCATGCCTTTGATCTTGTTGACAGATAAGGAAAAGAGAACACTCCCTGTAATGGTATCCTTGCTTACAAACGACAGCTACAGAACAGAGTATGGTGCTGTTTATGTAGGTCTCTTCATTACAGTACTTCCTCTTATCGTCGTATATGCATTCCTCTCCAGATACATCGTTGAGGGTGTTGCATTGGGCGGTGTCAAGTCATAAGGCTTATACCTTCCGTATTACGGAATTCAGCTTTTAGCTGAGACAATTTACAAAACAATACGCTGCGTCTTTGATCATTTGCCTCCTCAAAGACGCAGCTTTTTTATGCGAAAAAATACCGGCCGTAAATGACCGGTATTATTGTTAGTTATTGATTAGGATAATGATCTTTTCTTGGATCTCCTGATCCTGTTCCTGAATTGGGAAGGGGAGCACCCGTACTGCTTTTTAAAGCAACGGCTGAGTGAAGTCAGATTGTTGAAGCCGCAGGACATCGCGATATCGCTGATCTGAAGATCGGTATCAGCAAGCTGTCTCTCGACTTCTTTAAGCTTTAACGTAGTCTGATAATCGTTGAATGTCATTCCCGTATACTCTTTAAAGAGACGCGCAAAATGGAACTTGGAATAGCCTACGTGTGTAGCAGCTTCATCCATCGAGATGTTTTCGGAGCTGTGCATGGCGAGCCATTCGGCGAGTGTCTTGAACTTGATATAGACCTCACGCTGCTTGTCGTTCTGAATGACGGCAAGGCTGTCGGAATAATCCTTCTTCATGAGCATTCCGAATACGTCCATGAGCTTTCCGAATATCGAGATTTCTTTTACCGTAGTCGAATAGAAGAAGTACAGATCGTTAATTTCCATGAACTTCTCGAAAATAAGGCTGTATATATCAGGATGTGTATCCGGAGTAATGAGAAGAGGCTCTTTTATGAGCTTCTGGAACTCACTGTAATCGAAAAAACCTTTAAGGAAATCAATGTTGAAAAGATAGATGAATCTGATGCCTGACTTTGTACCGGCAATCTTATGGAGCATGTCCGGAGGTACAAAGAGGATCTCTTTTTCCTTAAGGATTATTGTTCTGTCATCGAAAATGTAAGTATAAGACTTCTCAATAGGGATGGTAATCTCAAGACAACTGTGTCTGTGGACAGGGTAGTCCTCAGAGCGGTTGTTGTACCAAATACGCATGTTTGAACCGGGAATAAAATCAACTTCCTCAACATCGTTGCTGACGATTCTGCCTGCAAAACTTCCGATAGGCTGCTGATACTTGCCCGGTACTGAATTATCGTTAAACTGCATTAATAATCCCCATTCTTAAAGGTCAATGCTACAATTCTAAATGCTCGGAATACCATTTTCAAGAAGAAATAGCAAAATCTGTAAAATAAAAGCCAAATCCACGACAAGATTTGACTGACGAAATATTCTATAATTAGTTTAATTAAAATATTTTCGACAGGAGAAAACTGCTTATGAACAGAGAACAAGCCGTTAAAAGAGCCGAAGAATTAGTCGCTAAAATGACCGTTGAAGAGGCCGCTTCGCAATTGAGATACGATTCTCCTGCGATCGAGAGACTTGGCATTCCCGAATACAACTGGTGGAATGAGACACTGCATGGTGTAGCAAGAGCCGGCACGGCTACGAGCTTTCCCCAGGCAATCGGACTCGGTGCCACATTCGATACTGAACTTCTCGGAGAAGTAGGCGAGGTCTGCGGCAACGAGGGAAGAGCAAAATATAACGAATATATGGCCCAGAACGACCGTGATATCTATAAGGGACTTACATTCTGGTCACCTAACGTAAACCTTTTCAGAGATCCCAGGTGGGGCAGAGGCCAGGAAACATACGGTGAGGATCCTGTCCTCATTTCCGATCTTGCTGTTCCTTTCATCGAGGGACTTCAGGGTGACGGCGAATACATGAAGACTGCCGCGTGTGCAAAGCACTTCGTAGTTCATTCTGGTCCTGAAGCTTTAAGACATCAGTTCAACGCCACATGCTCTGACAAGGACCTCAATGAGACTTATCTGCCTGCATTCGAAGCATGCGTAAAGGATGCAAAAGTCGAGTCTGTAATGGGCGCTTACAACAGAACAAACGGCGAGCCCTGCTGCGGCCATTCCTACCTCAAGGACATCATCCGTGACAAGTGGGGCTTCGAAGGCCACATAGTTTCAGACTGCTGGGCCATCCGTGACTTTCACGAGCATCACAAGGTAACAAAGACTATTGAAGAGAGCGCCGCTCTCGCGCTTAAGAAGGGATGCGATCTTAACTGCGGATGCACATATATCCATCTCATGAGCGCTTACAAGCAGGGACTTGTTACAGAAGAAGAGATCAGAACAGCTGCAGTAAGACTCTTTACCACAAGATACATTCTCGGCATGTTCGATAAGACAGAATATGACGGACTCAACTATCTTGATGTTGAGACAAAGGAGAATCTCGCGGTTGCTAAGAGAGCATCAGACGAGAGCATCGTTCTCCTCAAGAATGACGGAATCCTTCCTATCGACAAGAACAAGAATAAGGTAATCGCCGTAATCGGCCCTAACGCTGATTCCAGAGCGTGCCTCATCGGCAACTACTACGGAACATCATCCGAGTACATAACGGCCTTAGAGGGCATCAGGAACGCCGCAGGAGACGATACCAGGATCCTCTATACCGAAGGTTGTGACTTAAGCATCCCTAAGCCTGATTTCCTCTCACGCGAATATCACAGGATCGCAGAGGCAAAGGCAGTAATGAGCAGAGCAGATCTCGTCATTCTTGTTATTGGTCTTAACGAGAATCTCGAAGGTGAGGAAGGTGACCAGGGCAACCAGTATAAGTCAGGAGACAAGCCGGATCTTCTTTTCCCTAAGACACAGCGTAAGCTTATAGATACCGTAATCGCTTCCGGAAAGCCTTTTATCACTGTTGTTATGGCAGGTTCGTGCATGGATCTTAGTGTTCTTAATGACAAGTCATCCGCTATCCTTCAGGCATGGTATCCGGGTGCAAGGGGCGGCCAGTCCATCGGCGACATCCTCTTCGGCAAGGTAAATCCTTCCGGCAAGCTTCCGGTCACATTCTATAAGGATACAAACGATCTTCCTGACTTTGAGGATTACTCAATGAAGGGCAGAACATACCGTTATCTTGAGACAGAGCCTCTCTATCCGTTCGGCTACGGCCTCACATACGGCAAGATGGATATCACGGCAGTTGATAAGTCTGGCGATGATCCGAAGAACAACGGCCTTACCATCAAGGCAGATGTCAAAAACACAGGCGATATTGCATCTTCTGAAGTAGTTCAGGTCTACATGAAGGCTGAAGACATTAATGAAGTCAAGAATACAAGACTTGCAGGTTTTGCAAGAATTACACTCGGAGCAGGTGAGACCGGTTCAGTTGAGATCAAGATCCCTGCAAATAGATTTACGGTTGTAAATGATGCCGGCGAAAGAATTCCTGCAGAAGGAAAAATCAATTTCTATGTCGGATTCGGCCAGCCTGATGAGCTCACAGAGAAACTTACGGGCAAGAAAGCTTACAATTTCTCAATCTAAAAGAAAACGCGGATAGACCGCTAAAATAAAGGCTTTGTAACATTGTTACAGAGCCTTTTGTTTTAATTGCAAATATGAAATTAACCTATGAGGTTAATCTGCTGCTTGATTATCAAAGACTGGCGTGTTAAATTAAATTAACCTTAAAGGTTAATTTAATATGCGCAGGAATGTAGTATGATTATCACTTATAAAGATAATAAGATAGAGAAGATATGTACTTATCCTGAATTTGCAGAGAGGAAATATAATAAAAGGATGGCTATTAAGATTAGCGAACGTATAAACCAATTAATAGCAGCACGTTCAGTTGATTGGTTGATTCAGAAGCATATCGGCAGATGTCATCCGCTGGTTCAAAATAGGAAAGGGCAATATGCAATGGATCTTGTTCATCCATACAGGTTGGTATTTGAGAAAGCAGGCGATGAGATTCATATCGTTAAGGTTCTTGAAATAGTTGATTATCATTAAGTTGATAATGAGGTGAGGAGGAGAAATATGACTAAATACAGAAGCAAAACTTATATTGCTATTCCGCCGGGAGAGTCAATAAAGGAGCAGTTGGAATACAGAGGCATGACTCAGAAAGAGTTTGCTGCACGGATGAATATGTCCGAAAAGCATATAAGCCATCTTTTAAATGGTGACGTTCAGCTGACTCCGGAAACTGCTGTTAAACTGGAAATGGTTCTTGATATTGATGCTGAGTTTTGGAACAGATTAGAAGCCATATACAGAGAGGAAATCATAAAGGTAAATATCGAGAACTCACTGGAAGAGGATGTTAGACTCGCAAAAAGATTCCCATATAAGGAGATGGAATCATTAGGTTGGGTTCCTTCAACAACCAAGATCAGTGAGAAAGTAATAAACCTAAGAAAATTCTTTGAAGTAATAGATCTGTCTCTGCTGGATAAGGAACAGATATCGTGTATCGAAGGTAAAAAGCCTGATCTATCTGATAAAAATGATCTGCTGCTTATGGTGTGGATCCAGGAAGCAAAGAAAAAGGCAAGAGACATTGATACTGAGCCAATCAATATCAGGAGACTCGGTAACAGATTATCAGAAATAAAGGAATTAACTTTCAGAGAGTCTGATGTGTTTTGCGGAGCGATCAAGTCAATTCTTGCAGATTGCGGAATTGCGTTAGTCTTTCTTCCGTTGCTTAAAGATGCGGGTTTTGAAAATAAGACATTTCTTGACGGGAATAAGATTGTAATAGCTTTTGGGGCAGGCGAATACGATGCCGCTTATTTCTGGAAAAAACTGTTCAAAGAATTTGCTCATTTGTTCTTGGGAGATATTGGAAAGCTTGAAAATCTTTCAGCAGAAGATGACCATGAGGCTGACATATTTGCAGGCAATTTACTTGTGGAACGTATGAGTTATGATTCTTTCTGCAAGAAAAAGGATTTCTCAGAAATCAGCGTGGTAAAGTATGCCCAGAAGCTTGGAATCGCTCCTGAAATAGTTGCTGGAAGAATGCAGACAGATGGATTGATCGAAGAAGGCGAATTAAGCAACCTTAAGACAAAATATAATATTGCCTGAGAATAACGATTTGTTATCAATATAGTGGGACAGGATTAATTCCATCCGAAGATGAGCCTGATCATGAGATCTCCGAATAACGTAGCCGCAGCAAGTCCGTATGCAAGGAAAGGCGCGAGTTTGAGCTTTGATTTGGGACCTGCTTTCTTGCGGATGAGAAGATATATTCCGTAAAGTCCTGCTGCAAAAAGACCTATGGCAACGCCGGCCACAGTATATTTCCAGCCAAGGTAAAGACCAGCAGCAGCCATGAGCTTGATGTCGCCGCCGCCGAATGCGCCTTTAATTATCAACGCCAGTATGAGCATCGGAACTGAAACACATACGGCTCCGATCAGATAAGGAACGGCTGTATTGATTGAGAAAGGTTCCGTCACGAAGAATTTCACTACGGCCAGAACGGCTATGAGAATAACAAGAAGATCAGGAACGATACCCGCATTAATGTCTGCTACTGCGCATCCTGTAAGGAGCAGTAGAAAAAGAGTGGCAAAGATACCATAAGGATTTAAGCCGACAACAAAAAGGCCCGCAAAAACAGCAACCGCCGCAAATATATAAAACATTAGCGACGGAATGCTCTTTAGATCTTTTATCAGTTTCGGTGAAGCCTTTGGCGTATCAGTCGTCATAGTAGGCGATACGCTCAAGCTCTTCCATGGTTGTGATGCCCTGTTCTACAAGAGAAATAGCAGCTTTTTTCAGGGTCTTCATGTTCTGGTGTTCGATGGCATACTGCTTCATTTCTTCTGCCTCGGCTCCTGCAGTGATGAGTTTTCTCATATGTTTGTCGACAACGAGCACTTCGTGAATGGCAGTACGTCCGAGATAGCCGGAACCGTGACACTGACCGCATCCTACAGCCTTTCTGGCATTGGGAATATCATGACCTACGAATTCTATCTGGCTTTCTGTAAGAGGTTCGATCCTAGAACAGTATGGACATACCTTACGCATAAGTCTCTGAGCAACAACTCCGACCAAAGCAGATGAGAGCATATAAGGCTCAGCACCGATATCGACAAGTCTTACGATAGTCGAAGCCGCATCATTTGTGTGCAGTGTGGACAATACCAGATGGCCGGTAACAGCAGCTCTGATGGAGATAGAAGCTGTCTCCGCATCACGTGTCTCACCGACCATGATTACGTCAGGATCCTGACGCATAAGTGCTCTGAGACCGACTTCGAAAGTAAGGCCGGCGTTAGGGTGGACCTGAACCTGATTAAGACGCGGGAGGTTCTTCTCGACCGGGTCTTCGATCGTACTGATATTAATAGGCTTCTGTGAAAGCGATTCAAGTGCCATATAAAGTGTCGTTGATTTACCTGAGCCCGTAGGACCTGTGATGTATATGAGCCCGTTAGGAGACATAAGCATCTTGATGAACTTATCGTAAGAATCCTGATCCATACCGAAGGTGGAGTTGTTATCGATGTGGACAGCTGACATGATAAGACGCATAACAACCTTCTCGCCAAATACTGTAGGAATTACATTGACACGAACGTTGATGATCTGCCCCTGGATTCTCACACGGAAGTGTCCGTCCTGAGGGATACGTCTTTCAGCAATATCCATCTCGCCCATGATCTTGATTCTTGCTACGAGCGAATCCTGAACATTTTTCTGAAGTGTTATATAGTCGATAAGAGTGCCATCTATACGCATCCTTACAACGACATTAGTCTCAAAAGGCTCGATATGGATATCTGAGGCATTATCCTGGAAAGCCTTGTCAAGAAGGGAATTAACAAGATTGATGATAGGAGCATCGTCTGCACCGGCGGATGTATCAATGACAAGTTCATCAATATTCATTCCTGTGGTATTGGCATTGGCATTCTCAGCAGCCATTTGAGCCTTGATGCCGGCATACTGGTATTCGATAGTATTCTTGAGGACCTGTTCCTGAGCTATGACGGTCCTTACAGGCATACCGATGGTCTGTCTGATATCCTCGATCGCATAAAGGTTAAGAGGGTCGTTAACGGCCAGTATGACCTCACCATTTTCCTGACCTATCGGAAGCATTACATATTGCTCAGCCATCTGCTTCGGAACGAGCTTAACTACCTCAGGATCTATCGTATATGAGTTAAGATCGATAAGCTGCATATCAAGTCTGTTGGCAAGTGCGGAGAGCATCTGCTCTTCGGTAACATAGCCCATCTCAATGAGGACCTGACCGATTCTCTTGCCTTCGGACTGCTTCTGAATACCAAGTGCTTCCTTGAGCTGGTCGTCGGTAATATATCCGGCCGAGACCATCAAGTCGCCTATACGAATCTTCGAATTATCTGCCATTTATCACACATCCTCTCCGGCTACTGCATATGTTACAGCTGCCTGATAATCTGCCACGTCCGCCATATAGAGATTAAGATCGATACGAAGTCTTATCTTTCCGGAATCTACATAATCATAAGATCCTGTCTGTTCATTATATTTCGCAACAAGATCCAGTTTTTCCCAAGTAAATCCTGTAATACGAACAGCAGGTTTGGTGCAGATATCATCAATAAAAGCCTGACATGCAGCAGGTGTGCCTGTTACAGAGAGGGAAAGACCTACCGACTGCACTCCGGAAGAAGAGGTGGAAGTAGCCTTCCTTCTTGCATTATCATAAGGGACTAAAAGCGTATCAGTTTCGCCGGCAGCATTGTCAGATGTGTCAGAGACTGAAGATGTCTGAGTATTTGCTATTTTGGAATAAGCATAGGGGCGTTCTTCAACAGAACCGTTAGGCATATTTATGTTAAGGCTCTCGGAAAAAAGTCCGGACTTTAAAACATAGGAAGTGACCATACGGTCGATCTCGGAGCTGTCCATGACATCGTAGAAATCGACAGTTGATGAATTAAGATCATTTACGGCATTTTCATAAAGACTTTCCGCACTTGTAAGATACATTATCTTATTCTTATATTCTTTCTGCGTGATCTCAGCCTGTTCGATCTTATCTTCTGTAGTCATGATGGAAGATAAAGTAGGTTTTATAAGGAACCAAGAAATCACAAATATAAGCGCTGCGAAAAGAACGAGTGCAATTGTCGTCTTATCTTTATTATTAAGATTAGTTTGTAATGCCATATCAATTCACCTCCTCAGTAGCAGGCTCATTGCCTGCAAGAGTACATACTACATTTATCTGCCAACGGGTACCGTCGCCGGATAATGTATAACCCGTATAGTTGATATTCTCGAAAATATTGATCGACATGAGTTCAGCTATAAAACGGTTGATGTCCTCAACTTCCGAAGAAGATGCTGTTATGCTGAAGATACCTGATGAAGCGCTATATGAATTGAACTCAACAGATACATCATGTTTTTTTGCTGCATCTGTAATAGCCTTATTGATCGATGAATCAGGAGTGGGGTAGGAGTCAAGATTATTTTTTAGTATGTCAACACCTCCCTGTATCTTACCCATCTCGGCCATATTGTTATACATGGCATCGTATTCTGCTATCTGCTCTTTTACTGTCTGGTTATTGATATAGCTCTCAAGATCTTTCAGCTGAGCATCCTTCTTAAGCTTGACTGCCAGACAGGCACCATAGCCTATCAGGAATGCCGCTAGGATACAGACAAAAGGAACGATAAGCTTTGACATGAAGCTCTTCTCGCTCTTCTTTTTGCTGGCCTGCTTTGTATTCTTGAGGATCGGCATTCTCTCGTCGATCTTTCTAAGACCTGCGATAGGATAAACGAAGAACGGGAACTGTGACTGGTCAGAACCGACCGATGTTCCCTGAGGCGGCTGTGCAATCGAGATGTCAACCGTACTGTCGAGGTTCAATATGTCGTTTGCAAGCTGGTTAACGTGTGAATATGCCAGACCGCAGAACAGAATATCCTTAACTGTCTCTGTGAGGTGCTGGGCTGAAATGAACTGTCTGATGGATGAGACAGAAGCATAGATCTCACGTGCGAATTCAGGTGTTCCGGGCTGTGCAAAAACACGTGATGTTGAGTCGTAGTAGTATTTACCTTCTGCAAAGAAGATGGTAACGAGTGACTTACCGTCAAGGATCATATAAAGAACAGTCTTGCCGGCAGCCTGCTTTGTGAAATACTCGGTAGCAAGCTGTACGCCGTTGTGAATGGTCTTTAACTTAAGGCCTGCTTTTCCGAAGATATCAACATATTTATTAACGAAATCGATCTCTGCTGTCTCGTAAACGACTTTCTGTGTCTTAGCTTTTGCGTCTTTTCCGACAACATACCAGCCGGTGATGGGATTCTGGAATCTGCCGTATTCAGAATCACGTGTCTCACGCTCGATGAATTCAGTCGTCTTTTTGTCAGCAAGGATAGGAGCATCAACTCTGTTTGCACGGAGCTGGGGGCTGTTGATTATGAGTGTAACCTCTGACTTGGGAAGCTTGTTAGCCTGCCATGCGAGCTTGATGGCTTCGATAAGCCTGTCCTGATCCATTACGACACCGTTAAGTACGGCGCCTTCAGGGAGAGGAGATGAAATCAGCTTCGATATTCTGACGCCGTCACCGGCAGCAGAACCTGATGCGATCTGGATGTTGGTATTCGACAGAAATACTACTTCAGACATTTGCTTTGTTTCCTTTCGTTTACTGTCCTGATCTTACGATCCTGCGCCGATCGTCTGATAAGACTGGTATATCGGATAAATGATGGAGATCATGATGAAGCCTACGACTACAGCCATGACTACGATCATTACCGGTTCAATGTATGATGTCAATTTAAGCAGAGCCTGCTTTGAATAGAAATCGAGGTCATTTGCAACGGATTCAAGCATGTTTCCGAGCATACCTGTTTCTTCGCCGACCTTGATGGTGGCGGGGAGTTTGGATACGAATCCGTCGACTTCAACAAGAGCTGAAGAAAGTGGCATACCGCCTGCAACCTTTTTCTCGACTTCATCAAACTGTGCTTCGATGTATTTGTTGCCGATAGTGCTCTTTGCTATCTCGATGCAGCTGTGGATCGGGATGCCTGCAGAGTAAAGAGAGCTCATGGTACGTGCAAATCTTCCTGAATAGATGATCTTGGTAAGCTTGCCCCATTTGCCCATGACTTTGATGCGGTCAATGAGCATTTTTACTGCAGGGATCTTAACTATCATCTTTCCGAAAATTATGGCCAGAACAATGATTACCGCCAGGATATACCACTTGTTAGCGACAAAATCTGAAATAGCCATGAGGATCCTTGTCGGAAGAGGGAGCTCCGGAAGTGTTGCGAAGATATCTTCAAACTGCGGAAGAACATATCCGAAAAGGATCGCTACAACGATTACGATTAGTACGCTTAAGATCTTAGGATAAGTAAGTGAATTCTTTGCTGTCTGCTCAAGCTGTGCTTCGCTTGTGTACTGTTCAGCGAGTCTTAAGCATGTGGTATCAAGAGTACCTGAAGTCTCCGCAGCCCTGATCATGAAGATAAGAAGGGGAGGGAATGCAGGTTCAAGTTCTTCCATAACGGTTGAAAGGGAGACACCCTGGACGATACGGTCGCGGAGTCTTAAGTATAACTGTCTCTCGTAATCGGTAATGGATTCGTCGTTTGCGATGATCTCGATAGCCTTGATCAGGACGACACCGGCCTTGATGAGCGTTCCAAGCTGGCGGCAGAAATCCGCAAGTCTGGGCTTTTTCAAGGGTTTTAATGCCATCTGCTTTATGATCGGCTTGGCCTCCAGAAGAAGGAGTCCCGAGTCATGGAATCTTTTCTGCAGATCAGCTTCATCAAAGGCATCAGCCTTACCCTTAACGATCTTGCCTTTACTGTCCTGTGCCTGGTATTTGTATTCCGGCATAACTGGAGTCCCTTTCTTGAATACTTATTTATTCTGCTTCATATTTGAGAAGCTCGAATGAGTAATACACCTTAAAATCGCCTTCCACACCAGGCTGTATTCCGTTTTCATAGCCTGTATCGTTATATGTGACCCTATAAAGACCGGTATGGTATTCGAAGCTCACAGGACCATTCGTCTCAGCGTCCCATTCATACAAGGTGACTTCACCGTTGCGCCGGGAAAGTGAGGCTATTCTTTCAGCTGCACCTTCTGTAAGGCCTGTGCTGCTGTGAGGATCATAGATGGAAGAAGCCTCGCCATAATATTCAGTGCCTATAGCTCTCAAAGCCTTACGCACGTCGCGGGCCTCTTTGTATGCCCTTCTTGCACCTGAATCAATGGCAAACCATAAGATAAGGATCGCCAGACATACAAATACCACGAGCGTGATCACAACAGTACGGAATACATCCGCAATTTTGCTGCGCTTGTAAAACTGTATTCCTTCAACTTTAACCTGGTTGGAATTGCTGTCCGGCACTTGGGGCATCCTCCTAATAAGTTAAAATAATTTTAGCACGAAAATTTATTAAAGACAGTTAATAAAATAAATTGTTACAGCAAGGTAATAGTTTCTTAACCAGTAATGATTTCGGGCATTTCATGCTATTCAGTTATGATACAGAGCCTTGAAAAAGCGCTCGAAAATTAACATCATCAAATTCCCTTGCATCCCCGGAGAAAATAAACGAACACATTCAAGCGCAAGTGTCTGAAAAACAGAAAATGTAACATTGTTACACTCAATTATTTGTCATTTTGAACCAACGGATTAACAAAACTACCATATATATGAAACAAAAGATTAACACTGCATTATTTGAATATTGGCAGTTCAAATCTTATAATTTACTAAAATATATTTGCTATAACTGTCAGTTGATAAAGCAAGCGGAGGATGAATGACAGGATTAAGAATGACAAACGGATCGATCTTTGGAAGACGTGGCAGAAAGAGCCGCGGCTTTACGCTGGTTGAGCTTATTGTTGTTCTTACGATAATTGCCCTCCTTGCTGCAGTAGGTGTTGCGACTGCTCTCGGATTCATCAACAGATCTAAGTTTGATCAGAACTCACAGAATGCTATTACTGTCTATCAGACAGCTCAATCTGTATTATCCGAAAAGAGCATGAATGGAACCATGGATGAATGGGTAACCGGATTGGCAGCTTTTAAGGGCCAACTGTTTGATCCCACTCTCGAAGCTAAACTTTTGGAAGACCAAGAAACTAACCATTCTATCAACAAGACGATCGCTCTTACTTATAATCCCAAGTCAGCTAATAATTCTGAAGATAAATACTTATATGAACTGTTAAGAGGAAGTTTCTATGACATGACCGTGTTTAACGGAACGATGGCTGTAGAGCTTGATATCTCCGCTACATACGGAAACGGCAAGATCAATTATTTCGCACGTGTCCTTTCTGCTTTTTACAGCAGAGAGAATGACATAGCTTCAGGATGGGATGAGATACGCAAGGGAGACGGATATGTTAAGGATGATCCGGAACTTAAGGATCTTCCTCAGGCAAAGGGTTCTGAAGGATATGCATACCGCCGAAGAACAAGTTTTGTCGGTTGGTTCAACGGTACATCCGAATCTATTACTGCTCCGTCAGGTGTATTACCGGTATTCTTACCTCAGTCAAAGGTGCAGCCTCTTGAAGGTCATATTGTTGCAGGTGAGCATAGCGGTTACCTTTTCAATCTCAGAAATGGTGAGACTCTTGATGTTTCCTGGGCCATCTTTGATTACGATGGCATAGCACGTAAAAATCACAATGAAGATATTGTAATTACACTTAATAGCGCTGAGAATGGACATGATACTACTGTCATCCGTGGTAATGATGTATCTGACTCCAAGTTCTATGATGGCGTACAGATTTATATTTCTCCTGAGGCCTTGAATGAATTCCTAAATTCTGTAGAGAACAATCCCTCAACGACAGTAAAGGAGAATGTAAATGGTATCTATGATATTACCAGAACCTCTCAGGATGGCTTTATAAAAGCAAAAGTTGTCAGGAAAGAGAATAATGTAGAAAAGACTTATACGGACAAGTATTTCCCGTTAACTGTTACTTTGGTAAAAGGTGACGGCAGAAAGGGTACTGCAAGAGATAAGGATGAAAACCTTGCAGATTACTATGAGTTCAGGCTGTCTCTTGACGCCATGATGGTCAGAGCTGATGAGACAACATCCGATCCCGGCTGGAATCATTACGGCATTGACAGACTGTTCGGCTATACCCATCAGGATGATATCAATAGACTTAATCCAAGAAATATCTATGCTACTCTGCACGGTTCTTGGAATAGCTTTAAGGCGAATGGCAGTTATGATTACGTAACTGTAGATCCGTTTGACCCTACTGAAGCAGCAAGAGCTATTGATGATCCTGTCTATCTGACAAATGTCAGACAGACAAATGGTGTGATGACATATATTTATTATGTTGAATTCAATTCAGGTTTAGGCAGATATGATGAACTGGATTCGACAAATAGTGAGAACGGTAATGTTATTACAGGAAGATGCGTTGTTAATTCCCTGTTTGGTGATCTGAATTACAGTAATAGCTATGATCCTGCAGATGCGGATGCCATATCGGGTACGTTCTGGAGTTCGTCAGGCGGTAATGCGGTCATTACTTCATACCGTCATCTCTACAATATTAGAAAAGTCTTTGCTGAAAAAACAGCTACTTTTAGAATAGCTAAAAACTTAGACTGGTATGTCCATGATACCGTTATGATCAACGGCACTATAACTGAGCTTTACACGAGTGAGGTTAAAGTATTTAGTCAAGGAACGGCAGGTTATAAATCTCCTGTTGAAGCAAATCAGCTTAAAGTTGTTTCTTTCCCGGCATTGAGAGAATTAAAGGCTAAACACACACTGACTTCCGTATCGGATACATCCAAAAAGACTTATTGGATTAATAATGTTCAGATGCGTGGTATATCTTTCCGTGGCAGTGATAATGCATATGGATTTATTTGCATCAATAACGGAACTGTTTATAACCTGTACACGAACAATCTTAATCTTGTTATGAAGGATGTGCCTGACGGAAGTACGAGTGATTATGATTTAATTAATCCAGATGGAAATGTCACATTTGATACATCGGCTAACTTATTCTACAACGGCAGTACTGATAAACCTCTTGGCGGTCTTATTGGTAAGAGCACCGGAAAGATTGGCGTGGATGGAATAGAATCCCGTTATAACACGGTTCAGATGTGTAACACAGTTGTTATGGGCGGAAATTATTGGAATGGAGCAAACCATTCAAGAGTAGCTGCACTTGTTGCCTTTTGTGAAAATAATGATGCTAATGCTACAGATATATATGGTGTCTTGGCGTTGAAGGGTTCGTTCTATATCGTAAACGGCGGTACAAGAACAGGAGGTCTTATTGCTGACAACTTCACCAACGTGGCAGCAAAGCTTATAGTAGATGGCAGCCCTGTCTCTCAAGATAACGAGTTCAACAATAAGCCGGTTGAGACTCATTCAGGAAAGCCGGTTTCCTGTTTTATCGGTGGACGCGGTTATGTAGGATCTGCTTTTGCCTGGAGTAACAACAGGGCTCTTTCATATGGAACAGCAATTAAAGCTGATGATATTTCTTATGATACTACGACGGGAAAATTAAGTTTTCCTGACATGGAGAATAATTTTCAAATTGATGTTGATCTGCCGGAATCTTCGTTAATTCTGCAGTCTTCATTATTTGATACGTGGAAAGATCCCTGCGGAATCGGCGGCGCTATTGGCTTAGCTTATCAGTATAGCGGTGACTATATTAATATCCGCGTGAACAATGAGGGTGATATATTATCGCTTGAGGGTATGGCTCACAATAATGGTTGTGGAGGAGCTGTTGGATATTTCAGAAGCGTTCCTAATGCCAAGAATGTTTATATTGAAGTAAATAACGGAACCGGTTCTCATGTTGGTTCTATTAATGTAACAGCCCCTAAATATACTGGTGGTGCTATCGGTTATACAGACGGAAGTTTAAATAACAGTTGTTTTGTTTTAAATGTTACCAATGATGGTGCTATCAATGCTGAAGGTAACGGCGATTATCAGGGCGTTGGCGGTGCTATCGGAGCAGCAGGCTCTAATTATGTCGGCCGTTCACTTATCAATGTCGTAAATAAGAAGAATTCCAGTATTGTATGGCAGGGTTCTGATAAGAATTCCGGATACGGAGCAGGCGGTGCTATCGGAAGCTTAGGAAAAGTGTTCAATGATAAAGCTAACCCCTCTGAAAGCAATTTGATTACTTCTGATTCTGTCATTTATGTCAATAATGCCGGTTCTATCAGCGGCGCATCAAATGTCGGCGGTGCAATAGGTTTTGCTCCAAGAAACGATGGCCGTATTTATACTGAAAACTCAGGCACGATAGAAGGTAACGGTGGAATAGGATTTGTCGGTGGTTCTGTCGGAAGAATGCTCTTTGCACAGCGTGGTACGATTCAGTCTATCCTTAATGGGGCTACCATTATTGGATCTGATTTTGTCGGAGGAGCAGCAGGAAGAATCCTCAATTTCAGAATGGATGTAAGCGATCCTGCAGCTGTTGTCCGGACTGTTGTTAATGGGAACTCGACTGTTAAGTCAGATTCCGGTTCAATTGTCGGCGGAGTTGTAGGCGATCTTTTTGTTCAGGGAAATGGAAAAGCGGGAAGCGTTGAACTTGCCGGTCACTCATCCGTTCCTAAACTTACTGTTTATGGTTGGGATGCGGTTGGCGGAAATGTTGGTGCATACAGGTCCGACAGCGGCAACTATCCTCAGGTCGTAATGCCTGATCAGGCTGTCACGAATAGACTTATCGTTGACGTTGACGGTGATGATTATGTTGGCGGAGCTGTAGGACTGTTAAGACCTTCAAGTGATTATTCGAATTCGACATCCAATGTTATTAATCTTAATCTTAAGACGGCTGATATCAGTATAGTCATCGATGAGGTTTTGCATCCTCAGTCAAGTATAGTAGGTTCCGGTGTTGATGTAGGTGGTGCTATTGGTTATATTTCTTCAGCCCAAAAGATGTTCAAAGGCCGTATCTCGGTTAGTTCTATTGCCGGAGATAATTCCGGAGGATCCTTGATCAGCGGTTCAAGAAATGTCGGTGGCGCTATTGGTTGTGATTTGCTTTCATGTCCGTATCTTGCGGAAGGAAGCAGTGATAACTATGGAATAATAGTTGATTTCAGTACTTCTCCTTGGAAAATAGAAGCAACTGTTTCATCTGATAGTGAAGCAAATGTCGGCGGTGCAGTAGGCTACTTTAACAATGGTTCTAACGGTGATGAAACTTCAACTTATATCACTAACATTCAATATTACAGTAAAACCGGATACAATGAGAAACAATCCGGCTATAGCAATAATGTTTTCCCGATAACTGTTAATATGGGTTCTTCTTCTGTTATTGCTGACGGAAGAAATGTCGGTGGTGCTATTGGAAAGAGTTTAATAAGAACTGGCAACATATCTATAAATGATTTCTCTGGAACTGTTTCAGGAAAATCAAATATAGGTGGTGCTGTAGGTCTTAACCGTGCAGACTTTAACAATATAACTGTAACTATACTTGGTTCCGGAACAGTAACCGGAGGCACTGATTCGGATATTAATCATGATGATCTGGCATCTCCTGTCGATTATGACGGTTCAAATGTTGGAGGAGCTGTTGGTTATAACATTTCAAGGGCAGGCGTAGGAATTACTGTATATGTAAGCGGTACGATTGAAGGCTACGGACGCAATGTCGGTGGTGCGATCGGTTTCTGCCATTTTTCAGAAAGCAAAACATTTATTAATGAAATAAAAGTATATCTTTTGGGTAATTCCCGAGTTATTGGTCATTCAAGTAATGTTGGCGGTTCATTGGGTTATACACTCGGCAACATACATTATGTAACGACTGAAATTAGAGGTACGTCTCAAATTATCGGAGATCAGCGTGTAGGCGGAGTTATAGGTTTTGCTTCTGCAAAATTAAAAAATATAAGCACTTTGGAAGGCGAATACGGCAGTACCGTAAGGGACAGTCAGGTCGGAGGATATGTCGAAAGCGCAACAGCCGTTATCTCCGCTGATTATGCTATTAAAGGTACTAAGATAATTGGTGGAGTTATTGGAGAATCCGGATTTAAACGGTACATGTCTTATGGCGGTGCCACCAGAAATGCATACACATCTCCATATTTCGGAGAAGTTAAAGCAGTAATTAATTCGGCATCTGTTTTCTCACCTGATACCGGAACGGATTCTAATGATGATGTTATGGCCGGAGGTATTATTGGTCACCTGACAGACGGAATGGTTGATAATGTTGTTCTTGGCGGAACCGGTGGTGTTGTTCATGTTGATACTCCTAATCGTACTTTTGCAAATTCTGTTCTTGTCAAGGCTAATGGTCGTGCTGTCGGAGGTCTCGTCGGCCAGATCGGATATGATGAACTTCAGCAGAATGTATTCCTTTCCAAGGTAACAATTGAAGATAATGCTCCTTATCTTTGCGTTGTTTCCGGCAATGGATCAGATATGATCGGAGGCTGGATTGGAAGTGCAAACGGATCCGGCGGAGGCATCGGAAAAAGAAATAATGTTAATGGTTATAACGGCAATAACAGATCTTCTTATGAAGTTAATAATGTAAGAGTTGTTTACAGTGAAGGCAGCTATGTTGGTGGTTTGTGCGGAAGAATGGACCTCAAGAGCAGAAACCAAAATGGCTCTGCCGGTGACCGTTATATAAATGCTGATGTTACGATTAACTTGGATGGTGCATACATTTTAGGTAAGTCTGCTGTTGGTGCTGTAGCCGGAGGTATCGGATATGGCAGGTGGGATACCGGATCAATCACGATAAATATGAATAATTACACCAATATTGGTGATATCAATAAAAAAATCCCGGGTGATGGAAATAATTATACTCCAATCTGTTATGAGGCTGGTGGCGCATTTGGATATGTATATTATGACAATTTTGGCTTTGACGGTAACAAATACACGTTCAGTGTTCCTATCACAGTAAATATTGATTCTACATCCGGAATAAGCGGATTGGCCGGAAGCGGAGATCCAGATACAAATTCCAATGTCGGTGTAGGCGGTGCATTTGGAACATTCAAAGGATTGTTAAATAAAAACTGCTTTGTAAATGTTAATACTGATAACTCTGTTGTATCGGTATATTCAAAACATACTAATGTTGGTGGTGCTTTTGGTGTTTGGGTTGATGGTAAGACCGTAGGTTCTGATGCAACGAAGATTTATATTTCAACAAATGCCTCTGTTGAAACTGCCGGTGCAAATGCCTGTTCAGGCGGATTTGCCGGTCGTATACTTAACACGCTTAGCAACAGTTCGATACAGCTTGCCAGAGCTGATGGCACTGTAATTGCAAGTGGTGATAATGGTAAGGCCGGAGGTTTTGTTGGAAATCTAAAGGCCGGAACTGTAAAGCTGAGTTTTACAACTTCCATTGTAAGCAATACATCAGGTTATTCTACAGGCGGCTTTGTCGGCACTGCAGATGCCGGTTCTATTTCCAATTGTTATGTGGGCGGACATACATACGACGGTCAGTATGTTGCCGGTGAAAGCAATGTTACAGGTAAAGACAATGTAGGTGGATTTGTCGGCGAAACAACCGCAAATGTTACTTTCAATCAGTGTTATTCAACAGCCTCTGTTCTTGGAACAGGTAATGGTGTTGGAGGCTTTATTGGTAACATGGCTAATAACGGAAAGATCACAACTACTTATTGTACGGGCAGCGTAATCAATTCGTCCGGTAATTATGGTTCTACAGGAGCTTTTGCAGGTAGTGTTGCAGCCGTGGATGGCAACCGCTTTGGTGATGGTAACAACAAATCAAAGGTATTGGATTTTGTAAATGATCCCGCAATGCGTCTTGTTGGTTCAGTAAACGGAACTGCTGTTGATGAGAATACATATAAGAGCAGAGTTTGCACTACAGATTACAACGGCATTCATGGAGATAATACTTACACCGGATATCCATTTGACAAAGGCTTGTTGAATCCGGATACTCCTGATGTAATTACAGCTGTTTATCCGCTCCGTGCATTTATAAACAATACGCATTACGGAGACTGGCCGTTGCCTTCTTCTGACGGTGTTAGTCTTGATAGCAGCTCAGTCAGCATCGCTTTGAATGTTCCTACGGGTGTTGAATACCAACAGAGCGGAAACGAACTTCCGGAGAACAGCTTAGTTATTACTTATACAAATCCTGAAACACAGCAGTCATTGCAGCTGGTTGAGGGTACACACTATACATTATCATATGCTGACAACATAAATGTCGGCACGGCAAAGGTATATATTTCTGCTGTTGACGGAAGCGGATTTAAAGGCAGCGTAGTGAAGACTTTTGAGATTACTCCGGTAAATCTTTCAGCTGCAAAGGTAGTATTGATTAATAATGAATATTATTTCACCGGTGCTCCTATTGATCTGACCAACAGTGACTTAACAGTTACTTTGGAAAGAGCAGATGGAAGAATAGAGACACTGGAAACACCAAAGGATTATTACATTACCTATGTCCATGAAAAAGACGGAGTTGGTGAACATACGGGGATCGGAAAGGTTACCGGAACAATCCACGGCACTAATAACTATACTGGTGATGCAGCAGCTACATTTACCTTTAACATTATTGGTACAGATATTTCCAATATTGCTGATGTTCAGTTGATCTATAACTCTAATATATATACCGGCTCTGCTATCATTCCTGAAGTCTCGGTGAGAGTTAATGGTGAAAGACTCGTTCAGGCGGCTGATAATGATCCCAACAATCCGGGAGATTATATCCTTACATACGAAAACTGTGTAAATGTCGGAACGGGTACTGCTAAAGTTACAGTTACAGGTATTAACAATTACAGCGGTGATGTTTTGAAGACATTTGATATCTTGCCTGCGACGGATACATGGAAGACCGCACCGGCTATTGCGGACTGGACATACGGCTCACCGAGCGATCCGGTTGGCGAAGCTACATCAGGTTATCCGATAACATACAAGTACTACCTGGATTCTTCTCTGCAGACTCTGACGACCCCCGAGAACAGCGGAGCTTCTGAAGAGGGAGGAAAACCTTCTAATGTTGGTTCATACTATTTACAATTCAGCGTTGAACAGGTTGCTAACGACAATAGTTCAGAAGATGTTAAGTGCTATAACTACACGGCTCTTGATCCTGTCGTTAAGAACTTTACGATCTCTAAGGCAGATATAAGTGGAGCAACAGTAACTTTCGACCCTTCACAGTACCATGGTCATGTCGGTGAGTATGTGGTACCTGCTGATGCTGATATCACGGTTAGTCTGAACGGCACTGAACTGGAAATAAATAGAGATTATGAAATCATTTATCCTCCAACAACCGACGAGCCGGGTGAATATTCAATCACTATCAATGGTATTGGCAACTATGAAGGCACTATTGACGGAAGCACTTATGAAATCGTTCGTTACTACTATGTTGTATTTGTGACCGGCGAGGAAGGCGTTGAAATAGAATCTCTGGATCTTCCGGCTGGCGGTGTGATCAATGAGCCTGCTAACCCGAGAGAAGGTTATTCAGTAGTATGGTATATGGATGAAGCCAAGCTTTATCCGTATACATTCGGCGGCGAGATTGATAAGGACATTATGCTGTATGCAGAATGGACAAAACTGGACGATACAGACCCGAATACCGGCAATGACGATCCTAATGACCCTCAAGCTGGCGGCAATGAGGATCCTAATGATCCGCAACCCGGTGGCAACGAAGATCCGAACGACCCGCAAACCGGCAATGAAGATCCTAACAATCAGCCTGATCCTTAAACAGGAGACGGATTATTGTATAACATTTGAATTTAGTTTAGATTTAGATTGGCAGTCATGTGAGTATGGCTGCCAATTATATTGGTGCAGTATTGGTCCATTATGTAAGGTTCTAATAATACTATCTACTATCTTTATCTCAATGAAAACGCCGGACACATTGCCCGGCGAAGAGATCTTAAGTTATATGCTTTGGTTTAATTGTTTGCAGGAGCTGCAAAACAAAGGACGGTATTGCGTGAATAAACGATTTCGCTGCCTTTCTTAACATCTATCTTGCATAAAACATATGCGGGATATGTGTTGGACTTGAGCGTGAGCTCAGAGAATGTAAGATCAACTGTATATTCGCGATATGTTGCATAAGGGAAGGGGTTAGTAAAATCATAATACTCATCAGGCTGGATTTTGTTCTCTGCATCATATGTCGTCTTATAGAAACCATAATGAACATATCCGCTGTTGATGTCCGGATTGTTTTCGGTCGAGAACAACTTGTGTATAGCCAGACTTGTTATCTTCCCGTCAATAAGTATATCTGAATCTTCAAAATAGTTATCATAAATGCTTTTATCAATAGCCTGATTTGAAAATATCGTTTCACAATAATCTGAATTCTTGCGGATGATGAGAACAGAACCGCTTGTATCAGGGGTAATCGTGCGAAGGCTATTATCAGTGAATTCGCCGATGACTACATCGCCTTTATCTTTTATATAAGTGCTTGAACACTCTGTTCTGAGTGAATCAACTACTGCATCTGCGACGAGCTGAGCACGGCTTACATCTGTGCTGCGGGTATAAATGCTTTCTACAGGAAGAATCAGCAAAACGCAGGCTGTAGCAAAAAGAGCGGTTAATGCCATGGCAACAATCAGCTCAACGAGCGTATAAGCTATCTTGGATTTTTTGTTGCGAACTATATGTTTCATATGGCTTTAACCTTGGAAAAATACAACATAAGTATTTCCGTCTACTTCATATAAATATGACTTAATCTCGTCAGAAGTTCCTTGAACAGAAACAGTATCTTTTTCCTGCGCGCCTTCCTTGGGTGTTGAAGATGCAAGTTTCTTTTGAAGTGTGATCATTGACTGATCAGCACTTTCGCGGTTCTTTTTGGCATTCATTTCAGAAATAGAAGCAGATGCTAGCCCTTGTGAGAAAACTACCATCATTATTGACAGCAGGGTAAACGCAACCAATACTTCAACTATTGATTCACCGGAAGTGTCTTTAAGGATAGAAACCGTTTTCTTGATCATCTTCATATCAGTATAACCTCCGATAGTTTGTGCCCGATCCGGAGTACTGTGCTATGTAAGAATATGAAGCAGTAGCCACATTGGCTTCAACTGTAACAATATAAACCCTGTTATTGTCATCTTTGCTGAGAGGTTCTACACTTGCGCTGATCGTAGCATTGGGAAGACCGTTAATACTTGTCTTAGAAATAATTACACCATCACCGGCTGCAATAGAAGAAAGATCAAGACTTTTGTTGCCGACAATTATTCCGTCCAAAGAGTTTCCCATACTTGTGGCCATCTCATAAGCCTGATCCTGATTGAGCTGCTTGTCTGCTGAAGCCCAAAGAGCGCTGGTTGTAGTGCGAAGAATTATAACGCCAGTAATGATGAGGATCGCAATAATCGTAACCAAGACAATACTTGCGCCTTCGTTGCCACGAAGTATCGCAGTAAAACGGTTATCCGGTTTTGTCTTAAACCTGCGGTTCATACTGATCCTCTCAATAAAGCGAATATGTACTTTCACAAATAAATTTTAACCCTGAAAACCTTTCAATTCAACGACCTGACAGTTACGGTTATGTGAATTGATTATTTATTATATATAAAGCAAACATTTGATATTTACTGGGCTCCGGCTGTTTTGAACCTGTTAACACGTTTACAATCCGTTCTCAAACAAGGGGGTGTACGGGTTTTGCAGTTAACAATTTGTTACCCGAAAATGAATTGTGGCACAAATGTGTTGAACTCGATTTCGGAATGGTTTATAGTAAGACCATCAAGCAAGTCAAAAGCATTTGACAAACAAAACAAACTCAAAACTCACTTTAAGGGTGAACAAAAAGGAGGTCACTAACATGAAGAAATTAGGTAAGTCATCAAAGAAGGGTTTCACATTAGTTGAGCTCATCGTAGTCATCGTTATCCTCGCTATCCTCGCAGCTATGCTCGTACCTGCACTTGTTGGATACATTGACAGAGCAAAGAAGGAAAAGGATTATCAGACAGCTTCTACAGTTTATGCAGCAGCTCAGGCAGTTCTCACAGAACAGTATGGTAGAGGTAATATCACAAAGAATGCTACTACAAATAAATATTCAGTTACTTCTATTGCGAATGGCACATATGCAGGTGATACTTCTGCGGATGCAGTTCTTGAATTAGCTGGTGTTGATTCTAGCAAGGTAACAGCTTATAACTTTACTGTTTCGGAAGATACATTGATTATTACTTGGGGTTCAGTTTCTATCACAAATGGAGGTAACACTGCTACTTATTATCTGTATACAGACGGCACTTGGGGTGTTAAGGCAACCACAGATGGTTCTAAGCCCGCTTGATAAATTCTTAGTTTGATTAATTAACTAAAGATATCAAGGTAGCCGGAGAGCAATCTCCGGCTACTTTATTTATGTCTGAATGTTTATGCTGGGATCACTAACTCTTTTTGCATTTCCTCACACAGTGTATAATCAAGGTCAGAAATAACCTTTAAGGAGATTTGGCCTTGATTCTTTCATATCCGCTTTTTGATTCACTGTTTATCGGCATTTACTGTATTGTTCTGGCTTTTATGTTTGGCACGATATTTGCAAGCTTCATTACTTGTACGGCATGGCGTGTTGTACGCGGTGAGGACTGGATGTTAGGCCACAGCCACTGCGATACTTGCGGACATGAGCTGTCAACAGCAGATCTTTTCCCAATCATTTCATATATTGCACTGAAGGGTAAGTGCAGATACTGCGGTTCGAAGGTACCGCCGAGAGATCTTATTTTCGAGATAATATTGGGACTTCTTTTCGCTGGGACACTGGCACTGCACGGTGCGATCGATGCGATTGTCATTGCTACTTTGGTCTTGGAAGTGCTCTTGCTGGGACTTTCTCTTGCAGACTGGGATTCCGGCATTATCCCGAATGGCTTCCTTGCTGCTATCCTTGTTGTATGGATCATGACAGTCGGTTTCATGCCTGATATGAGAGAATATGCTATCGAAGGTCTTATTGCTTCTGCATGTGTAGGTCTTGTCATGGTGCTGGTTACGGCTGTTATCGGCAAGGTTAAGAAGACTAAGATGAATTACGGTCCTGTCAAGCTTGCTATGTGCCTGATGCTCTTCCTGCACATTAAGGGTGCTTGCATTGCAGTGGGTATCGGTGTTGTGCTTGGAATTGTTTTCGCACTTGTCTGCAAGTCAAAGAAGAGGAAGATCGCTCTTGCGCCGGCTATCTCTATTGCAACGATATCAGCGCTGCTTTTAAGTAACTTGTTTGTATGATTCTTTAGGCTGATTGAATCTAAAAATTGATAAATTTCATATCTCAGCTCTTATATGCGGCCAATTCTTTCTTGGTGATTCCCGTTAATAGGACAACTAGCTTTACTATTACTTCTTTTGTCGTGTCTGGATGCTTAACATTTGTTCAATAGCATAACAACGAAAAAGGAGGTTCATTTATGGTTAGGAAGAATGCCCGTACGATAAGTCCGGAGGATTCGGCAAGGATTGCCCGACTTAGACTCATGGATGATGATTTCATGACGACCTGCTTCAATGATTATATTGAAGGCGCAGAGCTTTTATTGAAGATCATTCTGGGCAGGGACGATCTCAAAGTAACGGAAGTAAAGACTCAGAAGGCCCTTAAGAATTTAACAGGAAGAGATGTCTGGCTTGATATTTATGCCACTGATATCTATGGCGATAAGTATGACATCGAAATCCAGAGAGCTGACAAAGGAGCACATCAGAAAAGAGCAAGATATCATTCGAGTTTGATTGATGCTGACATGTTGAAGCCGGGAGAGGATTTTACTGATCTTTGTGAGAGCTATGTAATCTTTATTACAGAAAATGATGTTCTTGATTCGAGTTTACCGATTTATCATATAAACCGTTCAGTTGATGAGACTCAAGTGCATTTCAAAGACGGAGAGCATATAATATATGTAAATGGATCAATAAGAACTAGAGATACGGCACTGGGCAAGCTGATGAATGATTTTTACTGTACTGATGCCAAAGATATGTGCTACAAAGAACTGTCATCGAAGGTAAGACACTACAAAGAGACAATGGAGGGAAGACAAGAGATGTGTGATATTTGGGAAGAAGTCAGGAATGAAGGAATAATAAAAGGCAAAGCAGAAGGCAAGGCAGAAGGTAAAGCTGAAGGTAAAGCTGAAGGTAAAGCTGAAGCTTCTGTTGAGCACGCTTTGGCAATGATTAAGGATGGCTCTTTATCTTATGAAAAGATTGCCAAGTTTTCAGGTCTTCCTGTTGATAAGGTGAGGGAACTTGCAGGCAACAAATCTGCCTGATTTCAAGGTGTTTGACTTATCCGCATACGTCCTATATAATATGCGAGTTTGAAATCCACGCGAAGAGAGGGGGGATAAAGATGTCTGAGATTAAGGTTAAGGAAGGCGAGTCCCTTGACAGTGCACTTCGCAGATTTAAGCGTTCTTGCGCAAAGTCAGGCGTACTTGCAGAAGTTCGTAAGAGAGAACATTACGAGAAGCCTTCTGTAAAGAGAAAGAAGAAGTCTGAAGCAGCTCGCAAGAGAAAGCATTAATAAGACTTTATGAGAGGTTACCTGAAAAGGTAACCTCTTTTTTGTTACGGTGAGTGGGCGTTTTCGCGCTGCATCGCAACGTGGGAGACTTAAACTGCGGGTTGTTTTCGCGGGCTTGGAAATCAGGGAAACTCAAAAGTACGGCTAATAATGCGGCTGTTGCCGTACTTTTAGCCGCATTTTGGTTGGTAAACACTCGTAAAATCCGGTTTCTAATACGGCTATAGCCGGAGTCTTAGCCGTACTTCGAAAACAGAGGGAAGTCACAACGATTAATCAACACTTCTTTGTAAACCACTTCTTATTCCGTTATAATATGGTCAATAAAGATAAAGTTGAGATTAGTTATATGTTATTGACCGGTAAGAACTGGTGCTTATCGGCATCCCAAAAAGTAGAGGATGCTGATGAGCTCCTTGATGTATTGCTTAAGAATCGCGGTATAACCGAAGGACAATCAGTAGAACAGTTTTTGTCTGAAGACGACGGTATTTGGCACGATCCGTTTCTTTATAATGACATGCATAAGGCTGTCGACATCATTAATGATACGATCGACAGGCACGGCAAGGTCCTCGTTTACGGCGATTACGACTGTGACGGCGTTACGGCCACTTCGATTCTCGTCAGGTATTTCAGAAGTCATCAGGTAAATGTGCAGTATATCGTGCCGCACAGAGCAGAACACGGCTATGGCCTTACGGAGAAGATAATGGACAAGGTCATTGAGAAGAACCCTGACCTCGTCATTACCGTTGACTGCGGCGTTACCAATGTCGATACGGTTCAGGAACTTAAGAACCTCGGAATACAGGTTATCGTAACCGATCACCACAACGTAAAAGACGAATTGCCGCCGGCAGATTGTGTTATCTGCGCCAAGAGACCTGATAACACATATCCTTTTATTGATCTGTGCGGTGCTGGCGTTGCCTTAAAGCTCGTAGAGGCTCTGGGCAAAGACGGCAGGCATAAGGTCACCGGCAATATCTGGCGGCAGGCAATAGAGCTTGCAGGACTTGCAACGATCGCCGACCTGGTATCCGTTACAAACGAGAACAGAACCATTATTAAGCGTGCTTTCAAGAGTATGCAGAAGCCATCGAATGTCGGCGTAGGTGTCATGAACGACATGCTTTTGGCTCCCGGCAAGACTTTGGATGAGACGTTTATATCGTTTAACTTCGTACCGCGGATCAATGCTGCAGGAAGACTTTACGATTCGGCAGATGCTTTAAAGCTCTTCCTCGAAAACAATCCTACGGAGGCAAAGCTTGCGGCTCAGGACCTTACACGCCAGAACGATGAGCGTAAGGAGATCGAGGCCAAGGTTTTCGACGAGGCAAGAGCACAGCTTGAGAACCCTGCAAGACCTGACAGATGGTCCCTGACAAATACATGCGGCCCCATTGTCGTATACGGCAAGGACTGGCACCAGGGCGTGCTGGGAATCGTTGCAGGCAAGCTCTCACAGTTTTATGGAAGATCTGCTCTTGTATTTACTGATGATGCTACAGAACCCGGATGTGCAAAGGGTTCGGGACGTGCATTCGGCGATTTCGATCTTTATGAATGCCTTGAGCGGATATCAGATAAGCTCGTTAATTTCGGAGGACATAAGAAGGCTGCAGGACTTCTCGTAAGAAAGAACGAGATGGGCACCTTTATGGAGGCTCTGGAAGCTGAGGCTGCAAAGATCTACGAAGAGAAGGGGGAGTCAGGCGAAGAATCAGAAGACGATCTTATCAACGCCGAGTGCGAGATCGCGCCCTGCGGACTTACCTTTGAGTCATATCGTGAAGTATGTAAACTCCGTCCGTTCGGTATCGGTAACCCTAAGCCGATATTCATTACAAACGGACTTGTAATTACGAACATCGCCCAGATGAGCGGCGGTGCCCATATCAGGCTCGACCTGACAGATCCGTCTGGCAAGGCATCCGTCTCTGCCGTTGGATTCGGAATGGGTGATTACTTCAATATCTTAAGAGCAGGCGATAAGATCGACATCGCTTATACACTGAATGAATACTGCTACAGGGGGGAGACTTCTTTGAGCCTCCATCTTGAAGACATAAGACCTGAGTACGGTAATGGATTTATGTGGCAGAAGGCTGAGATCGCAGAAAAGCTTTACACGAGCGGACTTGCGATGGACCAGATCGTTAAGATGGCTCCGGGCGAGAATATTGAGAGCTCCATGAGACCTACTGCCGAGCAGTACGGTGTCTGCTACAAGGCGATCGAGCGCTTCGGCGGTACAGCGATGTCTACGGCAGATATCAGACTTCTTGCAAGATTAGTGTCTAACAATTATGATGTACCGGTAACTCCGTTCCAGGTAAAAAGATGCCTTGAGGTTTTCGCTGACTGCAACCTGATAAGGCTCAGAACGATCACACCCACGAGGGTATGCTTCAACATCCTGGCAACGGGTAATAAAGTAAAACTCAGTGAATCTGAGGTCTATAGGAGAATACAAGGTGAATAAGGGTAAGAATGACAAGGCATTTAATCCCGTTACTGAAGAAGAGGTGCAGGCTGAGGCCGAGCGCGCCTATCTTGAGGACGACAGCCAGAAGCCCGATATTCCCCAGGATCTTCAGGAAAGATTCAATAAGATAATCTCCATATACGACGATTACGCGCGTGCCGCAAAACTCGAAGAGAAAGATATTGAAGAGGACAACGAGAAGATGGAGAAGGCCTTCATCTTTGCTTATAAGGCACACCGCAACCAGAGACGTAAGACGGGCGAGCCTTACATCATTCACCCGGTTTCAGTTGCCCTCATTCTTGCTGATCTTAAGGTAGACTCAGCTACGATCCAGGCAGCTCTCCTTCACGATACGATCGAAGATACCATAGTTGACGATGCGATGGTCACCGAGAAGTTCGGACCTGTCGTATGCAGCCTCGTTGACGGCGTTACAAAGCTCAACTTAAGCCTCGATAACGTTGTCTATAACTCTAAGCAGGACATTCAGGCATCCAATGTGCGCAAGATGTTCATAGCGCTTACGGACGATATCAGAGTCATATTCATAAAGCTCGCAGACCGTCTGCACAACATGAGGACTTTGAAGTCCATGAGTCCTGAAAAGCAGATCGAAAAGGCCCAGGAGACGCTTGATATCTACGTTCCTTTCGCAGGCAGATTCGGTATCTATAAGATCAAGTGGGAACTTGAGGACCTGTGTCTGCGTTATCTCCATCCGGACGATTACTATGAGCTCGTAAAGCTCGTTAACGGCAACCGCGCGCAGAGAGAAGATTTCATGGAAGACGTTGTCTCCGAGATCCGCGCAAAGCTTGAGGAGAACGGCATTGTCCACTACGACATTGAAGGACGTCCAAAGCATTTCTACAGCATTTATAAGAAGATGCACGAGAAGGGTAAGACAATCGACGAGATCTATGACCTTTTCGCGTGCAGGATAATCGTAGACGAAGTCATTGAATGCTATCAGGTTCTTGGTATCATCCACGAGATGTACCAGCACGTTCCGGGACGTTTCAAGGACTATATCGCGATGCCCAAGGAGAACAAATACCAGTCCATCCACACGACTGTCGTAAGCCACACGGGCACGCCTTTCGAAGTGCAGATCAGGACATTTGCGATGCACCAGATCGCAGAGTACGGTATCGCTGCCCACTGGCACTATAAGGAGACCGGTAATTCCCAGGAATTCAAGGCTGACAGATACGATACGAAGATCAACGAGATGAGGCAGATCATCGATTCGCAGAACGAGCTCACCGACTCCGGCGAGTTCATGGAAGCGTTCAAGATGAACATCGCACCGGACGAGATCTTCGTATACACACCGAAGCACGAAGTAATCAAGCTGCCGAAGGGCTCTTGTCCGATCGACTTCGCTTATGCGATCCACTCAGGTATCGGCAACCACATGCACGGTGCCAAGGTCAACGGACGTATCGTTCCTTTGTCTTATGAACTTAAGAACAGCGACATAGTTGAGATCCAGTCTTCATCCAAGCTCGTTAAGGGCCCTTCACGTGACTGGGTATCGATCGCACGTACGGCTAACGCAAAATCCAAGATCAATTCCTGGTTCAAGCGTGAAGCGCGTGCAGACAATATCGCTACAGGCCGTGAACTCCTTACGAACGAGATCACGCGTAACGGCTTCGATCCTGCAAAGCTCCTGATGCATAAGTCCATCGAGAGCATTCTGAAGAGAAATAACTTCCAGTCTTTAGATGACATGTTCGCTGCTCTGGGATACGGATCTATCAGCGTAAGCAAAGTATTCTCACGTCTCCGTGACGACTATATCAGGAATATTCCCGAAGAAGAGCGCCGTGCTTTAGGCTACCGTGTTACCGCTGACGGTAACGTCGCATACAGCCCGAATGAACTTCCGATTGAACTCGGTAAGGCTGACCAGACCCGTAATATCAAGGGCGCGAAAAACAAGCCGGCTGAGACCTCCAAGCAGGTTCTCGATTACGATGTTTCCAAGATCAACGCTCTTAATGTCGATCCTCACCAGACGGCCGCTCCAGGTACGCCGAAGGGTAACGAAGCAATCGCTGCTGCGGCTGCTGCAAAGCCTTCGAGAGGTGCCAGAACTGACTCAGCAAGACGTGCACAGAGCAACGATGCAGTTGTAGTCAACGGACTTGATTCTCTTGTTACGCACATCTCTAAGTGCTGCCACCCTGTATTCGGCGACGAGATTATCGGTTATGTCACACAGGAAAAGGGCGTAGGCATCCACAAGGTGTCCTGCAAGAACATCCAGAACATCATCAAGAACCGCGGCAATTCCGCCAGGGACGAGCAGAGATATCAGCGTCTTGTCGAAGTAACGTGGCTTTCAAAGGCGAAGTATTCAAGCTACGACGTTCAGCTCGTTGTCGTTGCCATGGACAGAAACGGTCTGCTGATTGACGTTCTTGATAAGATAAATGAAGAGAAGATCAACATCGTCAAGCTCAATACGGTCGTAGACGGCCCTGAGGCAAGGATTTTCGTAACCATTAACATATCAGGCAGAGAGCAGCTTGACCGTACATGCGAGAGGATTCTGCGCGTAAAAGATGTTGTTGATGTCATAAGGAACTAAGGCTTTATTAGGCTGTCAGGTAGGTCATTGTGTTGCAATGACCTATTTTTCGCGTTATAATTATAACGAATACGATATAAATATAACGAATAAGGAGGTTTTGGATATGGTAGCTAACGAGAATAGACATAATGCAAGGACAGGAAACGAGATAATCGATGATTTCATCAAGATCAGAAAGTCCAGACACCTGTCGCAGACTGAGATTGCAAGGAAATCAGGCCTTCATCAGGCTGCAATCGGAAGGATAGAGAATAAGAGTACTGAGCCCAGGATTGAGACTCTTCTTAAGATGCTTAATACAATGGGCTTGACGCTTGCGATAGTTCCTGAGTACTTTAAGCCTGAATATGCGGTAAATCTTGAGATAAGCGAAGTTTTGGAAACGCTTAAGATGGAGAACCGGGAGAGGGTAAAGGTCTATGCTGAAGGATTACGCGAGGAAGAACTGAGGCGGAAGAAGGAAGCTTTTGATGAATTAATGAAACTTTGCAGACCGATTGATATCGGGGATGACTACAAGGCAATTCTTGAAGAGGAGTTAATCCGCAAGCATGGAGGCATTGATCGCAAGTATGAAGGTGCTGATTGATACAAACATAATGATAGATGCTCTCACTAACAGGGATGGCAGATCAGGCTTTTCAGCTACGGTTATCGACCTTTGCGCAAAACAAGTTATTGACGGATATGTTGCGCTTCACTCTATTAGCAATATGTATTACATTCTGCGAAAGCAGTATTCAGATGCTGAAAGACGTACTATTTTGAAGCGGTACAATGAGATTTTAAAAGTGGCAGAAGTGGGTAATGATGTTGTAGACACAGCAATAAACAATACTGCAATCTCCGATTACGAAGATGCACTTCAATATGCCTGTGCTGAAACAGTTGGGGCGGACTATATAGTCACACGCAACATAAAAGATTACGGGAAGGCTGAGATCAGAGCCATTTCGCCTGAAGAACTTTTAAAGCTATTGGCGTAAAGGGTAAGTTTTTACCTGTCTCCGTAGTACGTGTCATCGTCAAAACCGCCGACATAGCTGATGTTGAAGATGATCATCGGTCTCTTTCCGGATTTTGAATTTACAAAGCTCTTTATCTGCTCTCTGAAGTTGCGCTTCTGAATGAAAGCTTCAATGCTGCCTGCCTTGTTGCTTGCCTGTTTTAAGAGATCGTCAACCTTATCGGAGATAAGCTCGTAAAGTACGTCGATGTTTTCCTCGTCATCAAAGCATCCGATCGAGTTGACAGCAGGGGAGCATGCGAGATCGCCCGTATCTTCGTTGACCGTAATGGCGATCGCAAGGCATCCGTCTTCACTTAAGTGGAGTCTGTCCGTAAGCACTCTGTCATCTGCATCTACAGTGCCTGTACCGTCAATGAGTACGGGTGCTGCAGGAACGTGATCCGTGATCTTTGCCTCGTCTTCGGTAAGCTCGAGTACAGCGCCGTTTTCGAGGATCGAGATGTTGTCTTCATTCATGCCGAGGCCTACTGCCATCTCTTTGTGGAGGCAGAGCATGCGGTATTCGCCGTGAACCGGAATGAAGAACTTAGGCTTGATGAGGGTATGGAGCATCATGAGCTCATCCCTGTATGCGTGGCCTGATACATGAACGTCTGCAAGGGACTGGTAGATAACGTGTGCGCCTTTTTTGTAGAGCTCGTTGATGACCCTGTAGATAGGCTTCTCGTTGCCCGGGATCGGGTCAGCGGAGATGATTACCGTATCGCCCTTTGTGATATCTACCGAACGGTGTGATGAGTAAGCCATACGTGTGAGGGCGCTCATCGGCTCGGCCTGTGAACCCGTTGTGAGAACGACGATCTGGTTGTCGGGATAGTTGTCGATCGCATCGATGTCGATAAGCGTGTCGGGCTTGATGTCGATATATCCCAAAGTGTTAGCGATGTTGAATACCTGGACCATCGAACGTCCCGAAAGGCATACGTGGCGGCCGAATTTTTCAGCTGCCGTGATGATCTGCTGCATGCGGTGAACGTGCGATGAGAATGTGGCTACGATGATGCGGCCTTCCGCTTTTCTGAAGTAGTGGGAGAAAGCCTCGCCGACGTGCTTTTCGGAGGGCGAGAAACCTTCGATCTCAACGTTCGTGCTCTCGCACATGAACATCAGGACGCCTTCTTTTCCGAGCTCGCCCAGGCGCTGAAGATTGATTGTCTTGCCGTTGATCGGAGTGTAGTCGATTTTGAAGTCGCCGGAGTGGACGATGCGTCCTACGGGAGTGTTGATGCAGAGCGCATATGAATCCGCGATGGAGTGGTTAACTCTGATGAATTCAGCAGAGAATGAGTTGCCGAGGCGGATGATGTCGCCGTTCTTGCAGGTCGAGAGCTTGATGCCTTCGAAAGGCACGTTCTTATCCTGGAGTTTGAGCTTGATGAGCTCGATCGCCATCGTGCCGCCGAAAACAGGGCACTTGAACTCTCTCAAGAAATAGGGGAGAGAGCCGATGTGATCCTCATGTCCGTGCGTGATAAGGATGCCTCTGAGCTTCTCCTTGTTGCGTCTGATGTAAGTGAAATCCGGGATGACGCAGTCAACGCCGGGCATGTTCTCTTCAGGGAAGCTCATGCCGCAGTCGACGATGATGATGTCGTTATTGTATTCGAAGGCGGTCATGTTCTTGCCGATCTCTCCGATGCCGCCCAACGGAATGATCTTTACCGGATTGGTATTCTTATACTTTGGGTCTTTAAAGCTGTGTCTTTTTGAATTACTGCTCATAATTGTTCCTTCTATAAAAGCGCAAATACTTCTCTTTTTGAGAGAAGCATCCGTGCGTAGTTTTTACTGTATCTTACTGGGCGTAGACTGTGCGTGTGCAGGTGTGGTGTGAGCCTGTCTCGCCGTCGTCTGCGTAGATGTCGATGTGGTAACCCTTAACACCGGGGCCTCTGTCTTCAACGGTGTAATATCCGTCTCCGCCCAAAGGATCGTTCTCAATGTAGATTACCGTACCTGCAGGATAGATGGACCAGTCAGCTGCGCATGTGCGGCCTTCGGTACATGTTGTTCCTGTTGCTGTGCTTGTGTTGTATGTGCCGTCTCCGTTGGACTGGGGACCGTAGAATGTGATCGTGCATGAGTTTCCGTTGCCGGAAGGTGTGTCATGTACTTCTTCGGTAGTAGTTGTTGTGACTTCCACCTCTTCTTCTGTAGTCTCTTCCTCAGTCTGTCTTGTAGTCGGCTTGGATGTTGTAGTAGTTGTAGCAGAGGGTTTCTTCTCTGATACATATTCCTTGCTTACATAGTTGCCGTTATATGTTTTGTACCAGCCGTTTGAAGTCTCTGCGATAACGTCGATCTGATCGCCTGCGTTGAGACCCTTTACTACATCGTAATCGGTACCGGGGCCGGATCTTACATTGATTGCGGTAGTTGCATATACGGTAATATAAAGTTCGCTTTCAGTATAATTCTTTGTGGTCTCTGCAGCAGTTGCTTCAGTTGTCTCTTCTGTTGAGCCGGGTTCTTCTGACGTCTCGGCTGTTTCAGATGTTTCTGCTGTATTTGCAGTGCCTGAAGGAACCGTAACTGCAGCAGAAGGGTTTGTTTCTGCAGGTGCGGAAGAACCTGAAGGCTCGGTTACAGCTATGGTAGTAGTCTCTACTATATCAGTCTCGCCGGGGTAAAGTACTGTCGTTTCCGTCGTCTCTAAGGGCTGGGCCTGGGCGGAAGTGGAATTAAGTGCCGTATCAACGGAGAACATGGCAATGGAGCAAGCCGTAACGACTATGCCGCAGTTCACCGCCGAGATGATCTTGGCGCGTGTGATGTTATAAAATTCTTTTACTCCAACAAGCTTCAAAAAACTTATTTCTCCTTATGCTTATTGTGTTCTATCTGAGCGCATAAATACAAGATTATTATATCATACATATATTTTTGGCCATCCTAAGTGAAAAAGCGGGTATTTTTGAAGGACTTTTTACTGCTTTGTTTTGCAATATGCCCAAGAATATAGGGCTGCCCTATACCGCTAATCTCATTTTGAGTAAAGCGTTTTTCGAAATATGTAAATCGAATGTAACAGATCTGCAAGGTATGTAATTTTATATGCGTCTATAATCTAGACACCGCGAGGGAAAAATGTGTGAGGGGGGAGAGCAAATGTCGTTGGGACGTGTCCGTAAACCGGCCAGAAGAGAAAGCTACGGTACGACAGAGCGCGATGTCGAGAAAAAGCGCGCAAGAACCTACATAATATGCGCCCTGATCCTCATAATCTGCGGTATTTTGGACGTTGTGTTCATCTTAGGAATACTAAATACTTAAATTGGGTTAAATACTTTATGGGAAGGATGTCGCAAGGCATCCTTTTCGTTTGCTTTTTTCGCTGACTTCTAAAGAACGGTCGACGATTTGTCGACGAAATCAGGCAAAATCGTCGACGTTACCGTCGAATTTGCTCTGATTTGACGGTTTTGTTGACGAAAAACACTATTTCCGTCAACATTTCGTCGACAGCATGAACTGGTTGAATCCATGTGACAAATCATGTGACAAAATCTGGCAAAAGTGATACGGCTGAAGTCAAAAAAGGCTTTATTGACAATTCACGTGACAAAAAGAGTCGTTTCTGTCACGGTTTTTGTCGCATCAATATCTTCAACCGCATAGAAAACCGTTATAACCGTCAACACCGCACTCCTGCCGTTATTTTCAATTGCAAATTGCAACCCTCTCGTATATACTTACACCCGTATAATTATTAATAATATAGGGAGCAAGTTAAATGAGAGTTTCCGAACTTTTTTTGGCTACACAAAGAGAGATCCCCGCAGATGCTGAGATCCCGTCACACAGACTGATGCTCAGAGCGGGTTTGATCCGCAAGATGGCATCCGGCGTTTATTCATTCATGCCTATGGGTTACCGTACCTACAGGAAGGTTGAAGCAGTCATCAGAGAAGAGATGGACAAGGCAGGAGCACAGGAGCTCATAATGCCGGCACTTCTTCCTGCTGAGGCTTATCAGGGTTCAGGCAGATGGGAGAAGTTCGGCCCTGAGATGTTCAGACTTACTGACAGAGGCGGCAGATCTTTCTGCTTAGGTCCTACGCACGAAGAGCCTTTTACAGAGGCTGTAAGAGATTCGATCAGATCTTACAAGCAGCTTCCTGTTACTCTTTATCAGATCCAGCATAAGTACAGAGACGAGAAGCGTCCGAGATTCGGCGTTATCAGAGCAAGAGAGTTCGTCATGAAAGACGCTTATTCCTTTGACGTTGACGAGGCAGGTCTCGACATCTCTTACAAGAAGATGTATGACGCTTACAGAGCAATCTTTGACAGACTCGGCCTGGATTATACGATAGTTGATGCCGATTCAGGCGCAATGGGAGGTTCAGGTTCACAGGAGTTCATGGTTAAGAGTGAAGTCGGTGAGGATGCTATCTGCTTCTGCGACGAGTGCGGCTATGCTGCAAACGAGGAGAAGGCAGGCTGGACAAGAGGCGAGGCTGAAACAGCAGAAGAACTCGCTATCGAGAAGATCCACACACCTGACGTTAAGACTATTGAAGAACTCTGCGGTTATTTGAACTGCGGACCTGAGGCTTTTGTAAAGACTATCCTTTACAACATTGACGGCAGGTTCGTTGCTGCCATGTGCAGAGGTGACAGAGACATCAACGAGACAAAGCTCGGCAATCTTTATGATGCTACCGAGATGGAACTCGCTGCTTTCGCTGACGTTGAGATGATCACAGGCGCAAAGGTCGGTTTTGCAGGCCCTGTTAACCTCAAGCAGAAGGTAGACATCGTTGTTGACCCTGAAGTTGCAGGTATGAAGAACTTCGTAGTCGGCGCATGCGAGACTGATTATCACTTCAAGAATGTTAACATCGGAAGAGATTTCGAAGCCGATAAGGTCGCTGATATTACAAATGCGAAGGCCGGCGATATCTGCCCCAAGTGCGGCAAGGGTAAGCTCGGCATGGCAAGAGGCGTTGAGGTCGGACACATCTTCAAGCTCGGCACAAAGTATTCCGATGCGCTCGGTTGTGTATATCTCGACAATAACGGTAAGGAACACAGCATGGTAATGGGATGCTACGGTATCGGAGTATCCAGAGTACTTGCTGCGATCATTGAGCAGTATCACGATGACGACGGAATCATCTGGCCTTCCATCGTTGCTCCTTACAAGGTAATCGTTGTTCCCACAAAGGCTAACGATGAGGAGATCATGGGCGTAGCAGAGAAGATCTACGGTGACCTTACTGCTGCAGGCTGCGAAGTCATCATCGATGACAGAAATGAGCGTCCGGGCGTTAAGTTCAAGGATGCTGACCTCCTCGGTATTCCGCTCCGTATCACGGTAGGCAGAAGAGCCGGTGAAGGTATCGTAGAAGTTAAGAGAAGAGATTCAAGCGACGCTTCCGAGATAACTGTTGACGAAGCCGTAAAACTTGCCAAGGAGATCTAAAAGGTGTTTTTGAGGGTAGCCGCATCAATAATACTTTGCGTATCAATTACCCTTAATGCTTTTCCGGGAATTTTCAGGAAAGGTGATTTTAGACCTGCTTTATTTGATTCTTATGAACTGACCCTCGCTGACGGTGCGACTGTTGATTTCAGTCTCTCCGGAGGCAGGGCCATTTTTACTTCCGATGTCAGCAGGGAGTACGATATCACGCTCTCGAAATGCAACACCATGAAGACTGTCAGGACTTATTCCAGAGGCGGCACTTCTTTTGACGTTGACTTTTCGAGTGATATGAGTGAAGACGAACTTTACTATGTCACGCTGACTTACGAGGCTTTCGGAAGATCCGTCGACAACGGCAACAACATCATTTACAAGAGCGGCGGCAACATTCATTTCTGGAAGTCACCGAACTACGAATTCAATCTGAAATCCTGTGAAGAGATGTGGACAGACGAGCAGTCTTTGAGAGAGTGCTTGGAGCCCCAGAATGATATCGAATGCGACGATCCCGTGCTTATCGGATATTCCAACCAGATCTGCAACGGCGCAAAAGATGACTGGGAAAAGGTTTACCGCATCTATATCTATATCGCTACCGAGATGGCATACGACAATGTTGAGGCTTCAGCCGATGGCGGCGGATATCAGGACAGTGCCGTTGATATCTTAAGAGACGGCAAGGGAATATGCGAAGGATTCGGCAACTGCTTTACGGCTTTGTGCAGGGCGCAGGGAATACCTGCAACGGTTGAATTCGGAATCGGAATGAGCACCTACGACGAGATGATTGGTTACTCGCCTTCTCACGATGATTATGCCGATCACGCATGGGCAGCGGTATATCTCGGTGACAAATGGTATTTCGTCGATCCCACTTATGACATGTCCAGATACTATTATGGCGACGGCAATGTGGATGTTTACGAAGATCTTACGCTTTACTATCTCTCGCCTTTGGAGTCGTTCTCAAACGATCACAGGATACTTGATGCGGATACAAGACACTGCCAGCCTTCAGCAGGACGCTGCGGAGATTATGCGACATACGAGCTCACCAGAGACGGCACGTGCATTATCTCGGGCTACGGAACTCTTGATATGCCTGATGAGGTCAATTGCTTTAACAAGCTGGTTTTCGCTGAAGATTCCAACATAGACACCATCGCGGGTGAATGTTTTGACGACTGCGATCTTGTGACTTCAATCGTGCTTCCTGATACCATAGTGCGGATCGAGGACTACGCATTCAGCACATGTGAAGACCTGGAATACGTTTATATTCCGGAAGGCTGTATATACATCGGCGTGCAGGCATTCTGCTATTGTGATGAGCTGAGTTACGTCTATGTTCCCGACTCGGTCTATACGATCGGTGAGTGGGCTTTTGATGACTGTGCGAGACTTTACATCAGCGTGCCTTCACAGTGTCAGGATTTTGCTTCGGGTTACGATATCCAGCCGTTTTATATCGACTACAGGTAATAAGGATTTGGTGCTGTTAAGCACGGAGAAAATTTATGTCTTATATTGAATTCCGAGATGTCAGAAAGATCTACAAGACCGGTTCGGTAAATGTCACGGCGCTTGACGGATGTTCTTTCCAGATCGAAAAAGGCGAACTCTGCGTTATTGTCGGACAGTCAGGTGCAGGCAAGACTACTCTGCTTAATATCCTTGGCGGAATGGACAGACTAACTACCGGCCGCGTTTATCTGGACGGCAAAGAGATATCAGTTCTCAATGCCAATGAACTTGCATTGTTCAGAAGACAGAACGTAGGATTTGTTTTCCAGTTCTATAACCTCATTCCGAACCTTACGGCATATGAGAATGTCGAGATGGCAGCCCAGCTCGTAAAAGATCCTATCAGCTGCGATCTTTTGATGAATGAAGTAGGTCTTGCCGACCGTAAAAATAATTTCCCGGCACAGCTCTCAGGCGGTGAACAGCAGCGTGTCTCAATAGCAAGAGCCATCGCCAAGAACCCCAAGCTGCTTCTGTGCGACGAGCCTACCGGCGCGCTCGACTATCAGACAGGTAAAGCGATATTAAAGCTTCTCCAGTCTTTAAGCACAGAGAAGGGAATGACAGTTGTAATAATCACGCACAATTCCGCCCTTACGGAGATGGCTGACAGAGTCATCAGAGTTAAGAACGGAAAGATCACGAGCATGATCGTTAACGAGCATCCCGTAAGCGTGGATACTATCGAGTGGTAATGAGTCCTTACGTAAAGACAATATTAAGATCCATCAAAATGACCTTGCCCAGATTTATCGCGATATTCGCGATAATCGCTCTTGGCGTCGGCTTTTTCTCGGGCCTTAAAGTGACCACTCCTTCGTTCATTTATACTGCGGATATATATACCAAAGAAACCTCTATGTTCGACTTCAAGATGCTGTCGACGATCGGGTTTACCGATGAAGATATTGATGAGCTTGCCAAGCGTACCGGATGCGTTGTTGAAGGCTCTTATTCTGTTGACTGTTCAGCCCTTATGGGAGACAAAGACTCCACTGATACGGTCAGGTTCATATCCATCACACAGAACGTCAACCATTTAAGTCTTGAGTCGGGAAGACTTCCTTCAAGACCGGACGAAGTCGTCATCGATGCTTACAGGTTTCCGGCCATTGAATTGGGAACCAAGCTTGTAATAACTGATGAGACGAGCGAACAGTCTTTGAATATGTTCAAATACAGGGAGTATACGATCGTCGGAACTGCAAGAAGCCCTTTATATCTGAACTTCCAGAGAGGCACCTCCAACGAGGGCTCAGGCAGTGTCTCATACTATGTATGCGCGCTTCCCGGAGCTTTTGATTCAGAGTATTACACCGAAGCATATCTATATGCAAATACTGGTCTTTACATATTTTCCGATGAATATAAGGACTGGGCGAAAAACGCTGAAAAACAGTATAAAGTAATGCTTGCCAGCGTGATCGATGACAGATTCGAAGAAACATTGAGAGAAGAATACGAGAAGCTTTACGACGGTATTGACGAGTTCAATGACGGTATATCCGACGGCCGCAGCGAGATAGAAGATGCACGCAAAAAACTTGACGATGCCCGTAAGGAATTAGAGGACGGACAGACCGAACTTGATAAGAAGCGCAAAGAATTAGAAGACGGAAAAGCAACGCTCGATGATTCCAAGAGCCAGCTCGACGATTACCAGAGAGAACTGACTTCGACGAAGGTCCTTCTCGATGCTTCAGGCAGCAAAGTCGACAGGGAGAAGGAGGAACTGGATTCCCTTAAGGAAGATATCGATTCTCTCTACCAGGAGATTTTCGACGGGCGTTCGGATCTGCGAACGGCAAGGAGCCGGAATGCATCAAGTATCGCTTCGCTTGAGTTCTCCATCTCTTATTATGAATCCACGGTCGCTTCATTGCAGGCCGGCATCGAAAACAACAAGGCAGCGCTTGAGCAGGCTACGTCCGACATTGAAAGACAGCGTCTTGAAAGCCAGATCGCAAGCCAGGAGGAACAGTTAGCAAACTACCAGACTCTGATCGATGAAGCGCAGGCTGAGATCACGGAGCTTGAGACGACTGCTGCAGGTTTTGACGATATCGAGAAAGAGCTTGATGAGAAGCAGAAAGAATACGAAGACAAGCTTTCCGACTACAGCACAAAATACCAGACTTATATGTCTGACAAGATGCAGTACGAGATGGGACTCTCGTCGTATGAAAGTTCCAAGGCGCAGTTCGATTCCGCATACTCGCAGTATTCTGACGGATTGACCCAATACTATGACGGTCTTGAGCAGATCGAGGATGCGCAGCAGCAGATAGATGACGGCTGGAAAGAATATAACGACGGCGTTTACGAACTCTGGAAAGGATATACCGAGTTTTCCTACACGGCAGATACCGTGTACAGATCAAATCTTGTCTATGGGTTTGAGCTGATCGACAGTGTGGACGATCCTGAAGTCTATATCCTCGGAAGAGACAAAAACACAGGTTATGTCTGCTTCGATAACGATTCAAAGATCGTTGACGGCGTTGCTTCAGTATTCCCGATATTCTTTTTCGCGATCGCGGCGCTGGTATGTTCCACGACAATGAGCAGAATGGTAAGTGACGAGCGTGGAATAATCGGAACAATGAGAGCTCTCGGATATTCGGATTTCTCAATCGTTATGAAGTATTCGATCTACGCAGGTTCAGCTGCGATCTTAGGAAGCGTTCTAGGATTTTTGGGCGGCACAAAACTGTTCCCGGCTGTCATATGGGAAGTCTATAAAATGATGTACGGCTTTACTGAAATATCGTTTGCCACAAGCGTTCCGCTCTTCATCCTCGTCCTGTTCGTAGCACTTTTGTGCACCGTCGGTGTAACTGTATACACTGCGCTCTCAGCTCTAAAAGGAATGCCCGCCGAACTCATAAGGCCCAAGGCACCTCTGCCCGGCAAGCGCATTCTTCTTGAACGTATCGGATTCATCTGGAAGAGAATGAAGTTCCTGCATAAAGTTTCTGCGCGCAACGTGTTCCGCTTCAAGAGAAGAATGTGGATGATGATCGTCGGAATCGCAGGATGCACAGCGCTTCTCTTAACTGCTTTCGGTCTTTACGATTCAGTCTGTAACGTTGTTAATATCCAGTACGACAACATCATGAAGTACGACCTCGCGGTTTCTTTCGATGAGAAGTACAGGCAATACGCGATCGAAGACGCCGCCAAGGACGCGCTTGCAAATACGGGCGTGAAATTTGAATACGTAATCGTCAAGGGTGACGTAGCTAAAAACAACGGTTCAGGCTATGTAAGAGACCTTGAGATGTTCATATCGGATGACCCAAAAATCTCTGAAGTTTTCGGCATAACAGACGTTAAGACCGGAGAGGAATACGCATGGCCTGCTGACGGTGAGATAGCCGTCTCCGAGAAACTCGCGGAAAAGAATAACGTCAAGGCCGGCGACACGATAACATTGCTTTACGGTGAAGATGAGCATGAAGTAACTCTAAAGGTCGGTGCTGTTTTCACGAACTACACGATGCATTATGTGTTCATGACCCCAAATACTTACAGGGAAGCATTCGGCAAGCCTTATACTCCTGAGACCCTTCTCGTTAAGACCGGAACAAAGACTGCAGCTGATTCATATAAAATCGCAACTTATCTTTCCGATAACTACGACATAAAGACCTGGTCTTCCACCGCTGATTCCAGAGAAAGCTTTGCCTCGACCATGGGAAGAATGAATTATGTCATCGTGCTTGTAATCGTGAGTGCTGCCGCACTTGCATTCATCGTGCTCTTCAACCTCAACAATATCAACATTACCGAGCGTATCAGGGAGATCGCGACACTCAAGGTTATGGGCTTCAACAAGCGCGAGACGGGCGCATATGTCACGCGCGAAAACGTCCTTCTCGTTCTCATGGGCTTCCTGGTGGGAATTCCCCTGGGCTTCCTGCTGCACAGGTTTGTAATGGCCCAGATAGCGATGGACATGGTCACTTACCAGATAAGGATCACGCCTTTGAGTTACGTTTACTCGCTTGCCTTCGTGCTGGCATTCTCGACGATAGTAAACCTCATAATGCGCGCCAAGATCGAGAAGATCAACATGGCCGAGTCGCTGAAGAGCGCAGAGTGATTTTTTGGGTAGAAGTCCATTCTCCAAATGTGAGGATTTGAACAGCGATTAGAGAAAACAACACGCGTGCAATTGTTTCCCGTTTTTAGCCGCAACAATTGCACAAAAAGGGTTATTTATGCAATTGTTGACCCTTTTTTAACCAAACAATTGCACAGAAGATATAAAGATAGCGTTTATAGTCCCAACGAAAAAGGAATGCCTCAACTTGTGAAGACATCCCTTATAAAATCAAATTCAGAAAGCTTTACTCTTCGCTCTCGCCGTTCATCCAGCTCTGATGGTAGTTCTTGCGGCGGTATTCCTCAGGGGTCATGCCTGTAGACTTCTTGAATACCTGAATGAAGTGGGACTGGGAGGAGAATCCCAGATAGTTTGCGATGGTCAGGGAAGACTCATCTAAATGTCTTAACATGTTGCATGCGACGTTGATCTTCTGGTCCCTGATGTAGCGGCTTAACGTGATGCCCATTTCCTGCTTGAAGAGCTTGGAAAGATAGCTTGAGTTAAGGGAGAGCGAGTCAGCGATCGATTCGACCGTGAGGTTCTCCTGAATGTGGGATCTGATGTAGTCGATGGCAACGACGATGTGGCGGGATACGACGCTGTTCTTGGAAAGGTCGCTCATCTTGCGGCAGTAAGAACGCAGCATCTCGTTCTGAACGGAATAAACCTCGTCAATGGTGCTTGCGGCATCAATGAGTTCGATGAAGATGTCGCTGAGGTTATAAGCTACGGAGATCTCAAGACCTGCCTCGATGCAGAATCTGCTGACCAGGGCGGTGAGGATAACCGTATGGTATTTAACGTTGCGGAGTTTGTCGGGACTTAATGTTCCGAGATTCTGGGTAGCGCCGATCGTCTTCAGGGCTTCTTCAAATCTGTGCATATTACCGCTTGCTACGAGTTCGTAGAAGCTGATCTCGTGGTTGTAAGCGACCTGGCGGTTTCCGGAATCGCCTTCATCCATCAACCTTTTTGCGAGTTCTTTTTCAATATTCATAAATAAGGATCCTCTTGGGTTAGTTTCCATGTCGTATTTCTTGTAAAAATTGTATATTTCTTTTGAGATTGTGTAAAGAAGACTTGAAGAATAGGTTTATCGATATTATTACAAACTCGTAAGAATAGGGCGTTTGAGCATAAAATCTTATTGAGTTATTTTGCAAAAAGTAATAGAATTTTTTTATTAGGGAAGATGGAGGGATGTGCATTCATGACTGATGAGTTAAAAGACATCATTTATGCCGATTTGTTCAGATACACCGGCAATGCACGTCGCTACAAGAACATCTACGCATGCTATCTTGAAGAGAGAAGATCATCCCCGGAATTCAGCTATATCAGCGTAATGAGACGTACGCGTTATTATGCTGACCAGATCAAAAAGTGGGACGGCATCAAGAAAAAGCTCTATCAGATCAAGTTCGCAGTAACTAACTTCAGACTCGACAGACTGAGCCGCAAGTATCATTTCCAGATTCCTTACGATACCGAGATCGGCAAAGGCTTTTATCTGGCGCATTTCGGACGTGTAATCATCCACCCGAAGAGCGTTATCGGCCATAACGTCAACGTATCGACCGGCGTAGTCATCGGAACCCAGTTCCGAGGTAAGAGGAAGGGTTCTCCGCATATCGGTAATTATGTATGGATCGGCGCAAATGCCGTCATCGTAGGCAATATCAGGATCGGCAACAACGTTCTTATCGCGCCCGGCGCATATGTTAACTTCGACGTTCCCGACGGTTCTATCGTAATCGGCAATCCCGGTCTCATCAGAAGATCACCCGGTGCCACGCTCAATTACATCAATAACACGATCCTTTTCGACGAATACAATGTCCGTTCGGAAGGTGTGAAGCAGTGGTAAGGTAACTGATGGCGATAGATTCATCTTTTTTCAAACAAAACAGAGAACGCTTTGCCGCCGCGTTGCCGGACCGCACCGCGGCGCTACTTTTCTCGGGCGAAGAAAAGCACATGTCGCGCGATTCCGACTACAGGTTTTTCTGTGACAGGAACTTCTACTATCTGACCGGACTTGAACGCCCGGGCTTTGTCCTCGTGATCGAAAAGAACGGCGGCGTGGTTACTTCAAAGATCTATGCTCCCGCCAGAGACTCCATGGAGGAGCGCTGGCACGGCAAGAGAATGGCATTTGACGACATCGCAGCGCTGACCGGCCTTGCATCTGAAGACGTATGCGACCTTGAGAAGTATGAGGAAAAAGAGTTTGAGCTAATAAAGGACACGGATATCAAGATCTATCTGGATAATTCATCCGTTATGGCAAAGCCTTTCGAGCTTAAGAAGACCATCGAGAAAGACGGCCGCAAGACCTGCGATTTATCGGAGATCACGACCTCAATGCGCCTTGTTAAGAGGCCCTGTGAAGCTCAAGCCATCAGGGAAGCTGCAAGGATCACGGAAGAGGCGATTGAGGAGATGAAGGCCATCATCCGTCCCGGCGTGTCAGAGTACGAGCTATACCTTAAGCTTGAGTATGAGATGGCGAAGAGAAGCTCAATGGCTTTTGCTTTCGAGACCATCGTATCCTGCGGCACCAATGCTTTCTATCTGCACCATTCAGACCCTGAGAAAGCGGGTGACGGCATCGCAAAAGAAGGATCCATTATCCAGATCGACTGTGGCGCGAGGATGGACGGATACTGTGCCGATATCTCGCGCGTATTCTTCGTAGGCGCGCCAAAGGGCGAAGACGATAAGAGGATGAAGCTTCTGGGCCTTATTCAGGAATTGAGGAAGGCTGCTTTTGAGTATATTGCACCCGGAAAAACTTTCGCCGGGCTTAATTCACAAATGTATGACATTGCAGGCAAATGGCTTGCGGGACAAGGACTAATACCTGATAATTTTACAGTGGAGGAAGTGCGCCGTTACTACTGGCACAACACTTCACACTATCTTGGGTTAGACGTTCACGACGTCGGCCCGAGGGACAAGGAATTTGAAGCAGGTAATTGCCTTGCCGTCGAACCCGGTGTTTATATTCCAGAATGGGACACCGGCTTCAGGATCGAGGACGACTGCCTGGTAACTGAAAACGGCTGTCAGCTCCTGAGCTCCGGGAAGGACAGCCCGGAGGGAATAATTGCCGGATAATAGTTCTGCTGTAACCGCTATTCTCGTTGCGGTACTTATAGTGCTTTTGGTCATCCTCATCGGCGGAGGACTTTTTGTGCTGTTCATGTCCTATACCGACAAGCTCTTCAAGAGGATCTTCAGAAGGCCCAAACCGCTTCCGCAGGTAGACAGATCGCCCAAGAAGATCGACAGGAGCACGATAATAGGACGCGGCAAGAACTGGTTCTATACATTCCACAACGAATGGCTCGGAGTAAGGGTAACATCCTTTGACGGATGCAAGCTCTCAGGATATTACCGACCTTCATCTGATTCGACATGCCGCAACATGGTCATCCTGGTTCACGGCTACGACGAGTCGCCTGCCGAGATGGCCGCATATGCAAGGCTCATGATGCGCAAGGTCCAGTGCCACTGCCTCATCACACACATGAGAGGCCACGGTATGAGCGGCGGCAAGAATTTCACATGGGGTCTCATGGAGAGCGTCGATCTTGATGCCTGGTATGAGTTCACGAAAAGAAGACTAGGCAATAACTGCAGGATCTATCTCGTAGCAAGAGGCGCAGGTGCCACGGCATGCCTTCTCGCCGCACAGCAGAAGGAGTTCGAACGCTGCGTCTGCGGCATAATCGCCGATTCGCCTATGTCTTCGCTTAATGCATTCTTAAGGAATAATCTTCCGAACAGCACGAAATTGCCTCCCGAGTGGCTTATCGGCAGCATCAGAAAGAGTGCTCAGCGCCAGTTCGGATTTGACATCAACCGCTGTGATGCTGCTACACATGCGAGCAGCATCAAGATCCCCGTACTGATCTTCCAGGGCGGTGAAGACGAGGTCACAAAGCCTTCTGATACGCGTGAGATCTACGACAACCTGCGCTGCAGGAAGAGAATGGTGATCGTCAACAATGCAAAGCACATGGAGTGCTACGAGAGATCACAGGCCATGTATGAGCGTGAGGTCCAGAAGTTTATCGAATCATGCATTGTAAGACTTGTTAAGATCGGGCGCCTTTAATACTGAACCGGCATTGTAAGACTTGATAATATAGGACGTCTTTATTAAATATTATTTAGTATAAGGTGCCATCTCCTAAAATACGGCTTTCGCGATATTATTTCATGGTGTAATTTAAAACCTTTCTTTTAGCACGCATTTTTTGCGTGGGGAATATCGCGGTAGTTTTATATGAGTTCGCTGTTAAGACCCGGAAAATCTATGACTGAAGGAAGCCTGTGGAATAAGATCCTCGGGTTTGCTTTTCCTTTGGCATTTACGGGTATCCTTCAGCAGCTCTTCAATGCCGCTGACATCGCGGTAGTAGGAAACTTCACGGGCGAACTCGGCAAGGCGTGCATGGCCGCCGTAGGAGCAAATACTCCGATCATTTCTCTGATCGTTAACTCTTTCCTCGGCATCTCTCTCGGTACAAACGTTGTTATTGCAAATGCCGTCGGGAAAAAGGATGATGAGACGGTTCAAAAAGCCCTTCATACTTCCATGATCGTAGCCGTTATCGGAGGCATTATAATCGCTTTGATCGGTGAGCTTCTTGCAGTGCCTATCTTAAGATCACAGAACATTTCCGAAGAGTCTCTCGGCATGGCGATCACTTATTTCCGCATCTATATCGGCGGCCTTCCGGTAATCCTTTTGTATAACTTTGAAGCTGCTGTTTTCAGGGGAATGGGCAACACCAGGATCCCTTTTGTTGCGCTCATCATCTCCGGTATCATCAATGTCGTACTGAACCTTTTCTTTGTTGTTTTCCTGCATGCCAATGTGGAAGGTGTTGCAACTGCGACAGTTATCTCCAACATGATAAGCAGCATCATTCTTTTGTTCTTCCTGAGGAAGTCCAAGACCGCAGCTAAGTTTGATGAGAAGAAGCTTAAGATCGACTGGAGGATCTTGTGGAAGATCTTAAGGATTGGACTTCCCGCAAGCGGACAGGCAGCTGTTTTCTCTACTGCAAACATCATCATCCAGGCAGCAATCAACAGCCTCGGAACAAGCGTTGCCGCAGCATCTTCTGCAGCATTTAACATCGAGATATTCTCCTACTATGTTCTTAACAGCTTCGGTCAGGCATGCACCACGATCACGGGCCAGAACTACGGCGCGAAGAAGATCGACAGATGCAAGAAGACTTTGAAACTCTGTATGCTGGAAGGCATAGTAATTGAGGGTCTTATGGTCTTTACGCTTATCTTATTCGGTAAGCAGCTCATTGCGATCTTTAATCCTGATCCTGAGCTTGTAGAGATCGGTTATATCCGTATTGTCCTCATCACGTCGGCGCATCTTTTCTCTTTGTTCTACGACGTAATGAGCGGATACATGAGAGGTTATGGAATATCACTGACGCCTGCCATTATCACCATGATAAGCGTCTGCGGAATAAGGATCTTCTGGATCTATACGATATTCCAGCAGTATCACACTTTCGAGAGCATCATGACGGTTTATCCAATAAGCCTCGGTACGACTTCCGTTTTGATGTTTATACTGCTTCTCATATGGCATCCGGCCAAAAGATTCGGTAAAATCGACAAGGCCTGATGCCTTGTATTAGGTGTGTTCATATAGTATATTTTTCGCGACAAACGGAAATCGGGGAGCTTGACCGCTGAGAGGGATTAATGATCCGACCCGCTGAACCTGACGGATAATGCCGGCGTAGGGAACCTTATATATTTTCATAGATCCTCTTGTCTGTGGCATTGACCGTGAAGTTCGAGCAGTCGCTCCGGTGTCCGTAAGACGGAGGTGTTTTTATGTCAAAACAATCACTTAAATCAAACCGCGAAAATATCCTGAGGATATCCACGGGCGGTGTATGCCTTGCATTGGCATTCGTGCTTTCACAGTTAAAGCTTTTCGAGATGCCGATGGGCGGAACCGTAACTCCTGCTTCAACATTGCCCATCATCGTATACGGCGTCGCATTCGGACCTGTATGGGGTTTTGTTATAGCATTCATCTTCAGCCTTTTGCAGCTTATCGGAGGCTGGCTCGTAACTCCTTTCCAGGTTATTCTCGATTATACGATCGGATATACTGCTCTTGGTTTTGCAGGCTTTGCTGCACTTAAGGCTGACAGCAGAAACAAGATCTCTGATGCGCTCGGAAGATTCAGGGCAACATCAGTCATTAAGATCCTTGTTTTCACTGCGATCGCTTATATCGTAAGATGGCTTGGCTCAGTTGCTTCAGGTGTTATCTTCTATTCCGAATATGCAGCTGATGCAGGCTACGACAGCGCACTCGTTTATTCCATGGTCTACAACGGTTCTTTCCTTATGGCAGACCTTGCGATCCTCGCAGTAGTTCTCGTTATCCTTTACATGGTTATCCCTTCTTCGAAAAAGGACGATACAGTTGCTGTTATCCAGAAGTTCACTGCTGAATTCATCGGCACATTCGTACTCGTATTCGTAGGATGCGGTACGGCTATGGCAGTCGGCTGCGATTCCGCAAACGGCAGCGGATACATCCTCACAGCTTTTGCATTTGGTCTGGTTATCGTTGCCATGGCATACTCTATCGGCAATGTATCAGGTTGCCACATCAATCCCGCTGTATCACTTGCAATGCTCATCAGCAAGAAGATGACAGTCAAGGAATTCTGGGGATACGTCGTATTCCAGGTTCTTGGTGCCGTTTCAGGTGCAGGACTTCTCCGTTATGTTTTTGAGCTTACCGGCAAGGTAGACATGACAGGCGTTTATGACGAGGCTGAGATGGAGATGGCTTCATGGGGACTCGGTTCAAACGGCCTTGCAGGATGCAACGGAAACATCGCAGGTGGTCTCATCATCGAAGCAGTTCTCACATTCATCTTTGTACTCTGCATCCTCGGAGTTACAGACAGCAAGTTCAAGCACGGTTCATTCGGCGGACTTATCATCGGCTTCGCGCTTGTGCTCGTACACATCATCGGAATCAGCTTCACCGGAACATCAGTTAACCCTGCACGTTCCATCGGACCTGCAATCCTTGCAGGCGGTGATGCTCTAAAGTACCTCTGGGTATTTATCGTCGGACCTCTCGTTGGCGGCGCAGTAGCTGCTCTTGTTTACAAGGCAATCACGCTTTCCAAGGAAGACAAAGAGGCTAAGGAAGAGGCTTAATTTAGAATTCCAATCGGTATCGGAAGATACCCTTCCACGTGCTTACCGGTCAGATCACCCGAATGGTCTGGCCGGTTAGTTCTGTTTTGGCTCAAAAAATATTTACAAAACTCCCCCATACTTTATAATTTATCTAATATCGTAAGGGATAGAAAATCGGAGGGGATAGTAAAAATGGCAAGAGGCGGTCATCACGGCGGAGGATTCCACGGCGGTGGACATCACTTTGGCGGTGGTTCTCACGGAAGCTTCGGCGGCGGTTTTCATGGCGGCGGACACTACTATGGCGGCAGTGGCGGCAATGGTGACGGTGGCAGTCTGATCTTTGAAGGAATTAAAATTGGCATTCTCGTTGTGATCTTTTGTATTTATCATGTCGCTATTGGTGATATTCCCGGGATGGATCTGTTCACTCTCGGCATATTCACGGTAGCTATAGTCTTTTATGTTCTCGGATTAAAAGGATACAAGAGGACTGCAGATCTTTATCACCTTAAGAGTTTTGACGGCATTAACAAGATCCAGGTCTGGAATGCTGAGTTTACTGAGTATGGTTCAAGTTCTGTAAGTGATAAAGTTTCCTGGGCAGGCAAGTACGATAACAGATACCGAATAGCTTTTTTTGACCGTGATTTCGGTGCAGAGAACGTCAAAAAGGTCAGGGAGCTGATGAACAGAACTCCTTGGATCGTTTGGATGAATTCGTATGTATGGCTTGTTATCGGTATTATCAGCGCGATTAGCAGTTTTTTCTTCTATGAGATGGTTATTCCGGTTTTCGAGAACATGATAATGACAGATGAAGCATTTGCTTTTATAGACGATTTTGTGTTTTATTTCCCGGCAGGCTTAACTCTTCTGTGCGCGATCTTATGCTTTGCGATGGCGAAGGTTAGGGACAGCCTTCTTCATAAGTGTGCAGTGAGGATCGTCGAAGACAACAATGCGGCATATGAGAAGATGAAGACGGAAAATAACATCGCTCAGGCATTGAGCAGTAAGTGGTATTACAACAACTGTCCTAACTGCGGCGCGGATGCGAAGAAGGACACGCGCATCTGTACTCACTGCGGTACTTCACTTGAAGTAAAGAACATTGCAACGGAACAGGTGTCTTCGGTTCACCGCATTTCAGCAGCTGCTGAAAACGGCAGCAAGACAAAGACTATTGAGAGATAACAGGGGAAAGAAAAATGGCAAGCGGCGGTTTTCACGGAGGCGGATTTCATTCAGGCGGTCATCACAGCGGCGGAGGCGGATTCCACAGCAGCAGTGGTGGTGGATTCCACAGCAGTGGTGGTGGTTTCCGCAGTAGTGGAGGCGGTGGTTTCCACAGCAGCGGCGGTGGTGGTTTCCACAGCAGTTCCGGCGGTCGTTTCAGCGGTGGCGGCTTTTTTAGTGATGGTGACTACTATGAAAATGACGGCTATGTATTTCA
>Ga0310691_10000709_pt1 | contig 58133 bp, 44 predicted proteins | sample 176DNAGHGlowgp2_FD_203887 | JGI IMG/M metagenome (GOLD analysis project Ga0310691, IMG submission 203887) | Sheep rumen microbial communities from Palmerston North, Manawatu-Wanganui, New Zealand - 1766 DNA GHGlow gp2 (v2) (version 2) | ecosystem: Host-associated > Mammals > Digestive system >... | reverse complement strand
TGCTGAACACAATGTCGAATTTTCCCTTGCCGTTCACTTTCTCCGAGAACTGTCCGTCCTCCTTGGTAAGGAACATGGCGACGGGCTTGTCTGTCTTGCCTGCCTTGAACACACGGACGGTGGCGAAAGGTTCAGCCTCGCCCAAGGTCTTGTCCATCAACACGCCCTTCACAGTGGTCTGGGCCATTACTACTGCCGACACTGTCAGCATCATCACACTTAAGAAAAACCTAATCTGTTTCATATCTTTATTATTTTATTTGTTATTCGATTTTGAAATCTGGTGCAAAGATAGGACTATCATCTTCCGCCGACAAGAAACCTTCGACGACTTTCAGGGATATTTTCGACGACTTTGCCAAAAATGTTAATCTTCCATAAGAATGAAGGGGACGATTTTACTTTTCACCTTTACGCGTGTCAAAGAGTGTAGAAGTGTAAAAATAACAATTATCATCAGTATTCATTAAACAACCAAACTTCCATTTATGAAAAAACTATTTCTTTCGCTGATGGCTCTTACAAGCCTCACAGCATTGGCTCAGAACCCCACGGTTCCGTCAGTAACTGAAAATGTGGTTGAAGACTTCAAGCCAGCATCGACCAATCAAGAGAACAAACAGTACCCGATGATCAACTCGCAGCGCATGGTGCGTGCCCAGATTACGGCGCCCCAGGCCACTTTCGTAGGACTTGACATTGCCGGCAAGATCTACGCCATGACCAAGGACGAGAATGGCGTATGGACTGGTACATCAGAACCTCAGGACGAGGGCTTCCACTATTATCAGCTCAACATCGACGGAGCTTCTGTGCCCGATCCAGGCAGCAAATACTACTATGGTGCCAGCCGCTGGGGAAGCGGTATCGACGTGCCCGCTGCCGACGAGGACTTCTATACAGTGAAGAACGTGCCGCAGGGTTCTATTAACGAGGTCTACTACTGGTCGTCCGTCACCGAGTCGATGCGCCACGGCTATATCTATCTGCCCGCAGAGTATTTTGCCAATCCCGATAAGAAGTTCCCTGTACTCTATCTGCAACACGGCATGGGTGAGAATGAGACAGGGTGGAGTGCCCAGGGTAAGACAGGCATCATCATGGACAACCTGATTGCCGACGGTAAGGCCGTACCTTTTATTATATTTATGGACAATGGTCTGAACGCCCGCCGTCCAGGTGAGCAGCCGATGGGCTTTGGAGGTCCTCGTGGCCAGCGTCCGCAGGGAGGGCCTCAAGGCGGTCCTCGCGGTCCTCGTCCCGGTGGTCCTCAAGGTGGTCAGGGTGGTCGTCCCCGTATGGGTGGTGCCGACTTCGCCAGAATGGCCCGTCGTATGGGTGGTGCCTTCGAGGAGGTGCTGATCAAGGATATCATACCAATGGTTGAGAAGAACTATCGCGTGATTGCCGATAACGAGCATCGTGCTATGGCAGGTCTCTCAATGGGTGGCATGCAGACCCACGGCATCACGCTAAACAACCCCACCACATTCGCATACGTAGGCATCTTCAGTGGTGGAACCATCGGTGCTGACGAACTGACTGATGCAGCTGACTTCAAGAAGACCAACAAAGTGCTCTTTATGAGTGCAGGTGGCAAGGAGACAGGCATGGCGGAAGGAGAAAACAGTGTAGGCAAGGTTGCAGAAGACCTGAAGGCCATCGGCATTAATGCCCACAGCTATATATCGCCTGAAACGGCCCACGAATGGCAGACCTGGCGTCGCAGCCTCTACCAGTTTGCCCAACTGATTTTCAAATAAAACTCCGAGGTTCTTCTAGCAATAGTCGTTAATTCGTTAAAAAAATTTGGTTAATTGAAAAGAATTGTCTACCTTTGCAGAGTCAAAGAAGATTTGACAGCTGGTCTGTCAGGAACGACTCTCTTCTGGAGAGGTGGCCCGGCGGGAATGCAGACGAGTCTTCAACCAATTTTTTAACATCCTGAGAGAGGGCCTAAGGATAAAACAAAAGCATTTACTATGAAGAAAGTATTAACTTCAGTAGCATGTGCCGTTTGCGCTCTTATGCTGACAGGCTGCGCAATGGTTAACAATGCCCCTACAACAGGTTTTGTGTATCAGTCACAGAAAGGTCCTGGTCTTGTAACCAGCAATTCTCTCGGCCACAAAGTTGGAACCTCTGAGGCAACCTCAATTCTGGGTATCTATGCTTCTGGCGACGCAAGCATCGACGCTGCTGCCAAGGCTGGTGGTATCAAGAAGATCAGCCACGTTGACTACGAGGTTTCCAACATCCTTGGTATCTATGCCAAGCACATCACTATTGTTTACGGAGAATAATCTTTGTAGTACGCAAGATCAAGAGAGAAAGCCTAACGGCCAACTCTCTTGATTCTTTTATATTTCAGACGGATATGTCAAGACTCATTATACTATTATTTGCCCAGGCACTCTGCCTTTCCGTATTCTCTGGGAATATCACCAAGAAATATAAGACTCACAACACAGAACGGGGAACGGTTTATTTTATCATGCCCCAGAAGATGGATAAGGCTTCAGGCTCCAAGGCCCAGAAAGAGTTGCTGTTCGATGTAACCAGTCTGATAACCACCGATTCCATTCATGTAACTGCCACCATCAGCGCCAAAGAGCCTGTTACTGACAGTGTCGTCACCATTCGCATGGCTGACGGTCATGCCATCACAGCCCCCGCGGAGTTTCTGTTTAGGGAACTGGGTAAGAAGGGCTACGTCAACCGTGTGCGCTTTGGTATGCTTAGAAGCGACTTCAAGCAACTGTTTAGCGCCCCATCGTCCTTCACGTTTGACTACGGAAAAGGCTACCTCTTTGCCTTCCCCAAGGGCAAGTGGGCCAAGGAACAGGAACTTGTGAATAGCATCCTCGGCCTGATGGAGCTGAATCGGTAAACTGATAAGTGGTATTTTTCCAAAGTTTATCCCATCACCACGTCGAGCACCATCATTAGTACGAAACCGATGGCAAAGCCTATCGTGCTGAGGTTGGAGTGTGCCCCTTCGGATGCTTCGGGGATGAGTTCTTCGATGACGACATAGAACATGGCTCCAGCGGCAAAGGCAAGCAGATAAGGCATGGCGGGCATCATCAGCGAGGTCAGCAGTACGACGGCCAGACCGCCAATAGGTTCTACGGCACCGCTGAGGCTACCTATGACGAAAGAACGCCAACGGCTGTTCCCTGCTGCCCGCATTGGCATCGAGATAATGGCTCCCTCGGGCACGTTCTGGATGGCAATACCTATCGAGACAGCCAGTGCGCTGGTCAATGACAATCCTCCGATGCCGCCTTCTGCACCTGCGAACACCACGCCCACGGCCATACCCTCAGGCAGATTGTGGATGGTGACGGCCAATGCCAGCATGGCTGTGCGTGAGAGTCGGGAACGAGGCCCCTCCGGTTTGTCTGTGCCGATGTGCAGGTGAGGCGTGAGTTCGTCGAGCAGGAGCAGGAAGCCGATACCCAACAGGAATCCGACAGCTGCGGGAAATACCGACCATGCCCCTTTGGCCTCCTCCATCTCCATCGCCGGGATGAGCAGCGACCAGACCGAAGCTGCCACCATTACGCCCGACGCAAAGCCGAGTAGCGCTTTCTGCAGACGAGATGACATCTCATCCTTCATCAGAAAGACGAATGCCGCCCCAAGCATGGTTCCCAACAAGGGGATCAACAGTCCGATAACTAATGCCATGTTCTTCTTTTATCGCCAGATGACTCTTGGTGGTGCAGGCCGCCAGGGAGTATCCCATCCCGTCTGTCGCGTCCTCGCCTTAAGAGGCCAGTTCTCGGGCTTGTGCTGACGGTCGAACTCTACAAACTCTTCGTAGCTTGGTTGCTTGCCTAGTCCCAGTTGCATCACCTTATTATATATAATCTGTCGGCTGGGAGCATTAAATGGCGAGTCGTTCTGATTCATCATGCTGCCTTCCGATGGTCGATAGACACCCTTGAAGAAGGTATAACCGCCTTCGTAAGTACCAATCTTCTCGTTGGCAAATTCGCTATCATAGATGAATTTGCTCCAAAGGACTTTCGTGGAATCCTTTTCCGAATCGACATTCAAGTACCACGACCATTTCTCGTGCATCTCCTTCAGTGTCTTAATGTCAGCATCCGTGGCGGAGCCTTCCGTAGAGCGCACATACTCGTCGGCCAGCTTCGCAAAGCCGTGGCCAATGGCCTCATGCGTCAATACCTGACGGAACATTTCGCTCTCCAAGCTGTTGATCACAGGACAAAGAGCGATGGCGTAATTGTAGTCAGTTTGCTTGCGGTCTCTTATCATATAGGTTACGCCCTTGTTCAGATTCGTATTCAGGATGACCACTGCCAGCGCATGAATGGAGTCGATGCCCTCCACCTTCTTCACATAGTTCATCACGCGATCGGCATCGACGGAGATGCCTGTCGTCTTGTGGTCAGGTATCGTATGGAAAGCCGTTGATGCTCCGTCAAAACGGTTACGGGTGGAGACTGCTGTCACCTGGTAGACGCGGAAATAGTCACGAAGCGACTTGATAGGCTCCTCGCTGAAGAGATTCTCCATCGCCTGATTCATGACCTCGTCATAATAGCCGCAGTCGATATCTTGGTCTATGAAACCGTCGCCCATCAGCACGAAGGGAATCCCTTTGCCCGTCTTTGCCTCATTCAACAGCCTCACCTTTCCGTCCTGCGAGAAGTCTGCCGATACAGAGCTGGAATAAGGATCCTGATGCAGCCAGAGCGTGTCAAGTCCCATGAGATTCCCCTGATTGTCCTTCATCGCCAGGAAGAATGCTCCCTCTCTCGGATATGGCGTTGAGTTTCTCCCCACATAAAGCATCTTTGTCTCGCCTGTATAGTCAGCTCTGCTACGGGTATTGTTTACCGGTTCCAGCTTCACCCACTCGTCCAGGCCTTCTGTTACTAGCAGCAGCAAGTCTTCATCTTTCAGGTTTGTGCGGAAAGTCAAGATTCTGGCAGCACCCCCCTCGTCAATCACCCACTCGTCAAGGTCGAAATAGGCATACTCGTCGCGCTGTTTGATGTTCACGTTCTTCGTCGTTCCGCCAGACTCTATGGTCAATTGTGCCATGCGGGGTTTCTTCGTTCTGTTCGTCGACGTGGTGGCAATAGTGATGACATTCTCGCCGGCCTTGCCGCTCTTCGGCGAGAAAGTCACCCAGTTGGCAGCACAGGTCGCCTTCCACGACTCATCCGTCTTGAACTTGATTTCAGCCGTCTGGTTCGTCACCGAATAGAGTTCCGTGGTTTCTGGGGTTGTCAAGGATATCACGTTTTCTTCTTTTCCGCAGCTCATCAGAAGGAGCATCACGAGGCCGCAGACTATCTGTAGGATTCGATAGTCGCGGGCATAGCTCCAATCATCTCTTTTACTTCTCCTATCTTTTCTCATATCATCTTCTCATTGTATCGGATGCAAAGTTATATATTTATTCTGACAATGCCAAATGTTTGGTCGGAAAAACGTCTGACACATGAGCTGATACCAGAACTGACACCGAAAACGATCGTTATTTGAAAAAGATGATTAATTACAGTCTGTTCTTCTCGTCATTACCAGCACCAGAGCCTTTATACTTCGAGCGGGAGGCGTTGAAGTTGTAGCTCAACGTGAGGCCCACCAGTTGGGTATAAGTATAGACATCCTGAGCCGTCTGGCCGATGGCGTAAAAGGTGGTTATATTGGACTTGGACGTGCGGAAGATGTCGTTGGCATAAAGCGTGCACGAAAGCCGTTCCTTCAAAAAAGACTTCTGCAGACGGGCATTCACCGTAAAACTGTCGCCACGATACATGAATGCCCAGTGGTTGCTGCCTGTATAGCCGATGTGAACCAGTGCCTTCAGCGTTGGGTTGATGACGAACCAGCTCTTCAGGTCGAAACTGAATTCGGGCTTGTTCAGCTTCTTAGGTGTACCATACGCTTCAGCATCGAACATCTGCTGATAGTAGTGGAGCGTGGCTGTGGGTTGCCAGAATCCAAGCTTCGGCGAGACTACAAGGGTGGCATAGACGCGATCTTGATGGTCGAAATTGACGGGTTGGAAGATGGCAATCTCCTTCTCTTCGTCATAGACTCTGCCAATATGGGTGAAGAGATCGTTCTCTCTGGTAAAGCCTGTGATGAAGGTCAGCCACGAGTAGGTGAGGTTAAAATCGATGCTCTGGCGTACCGACGGGCGCAACAGCGGATTGCCGCCCTCATAGAACATACGGCTGTCATAGACAATCATTGATTCCAGCATGCGGTAGGGTGGGCGAGTGATGCGCTTGCTGTAGCTTAATTGTGCATTCCACTTGTCCTTCTGCCATGCAGCTGACAGGTTGGGGAACCAGTCGTTATAGGTGCGGCTTGGCTCTTGCTGCCATTCGTCAAACGAGTAGTAATCCGCTTTTACATGCTCATAGCGAAGTCCGGCATTCAGACGCCACTGTCCTAACTGTAACTCATATTCTGCAAAACCAGCAATGTTCTTCTCTTTCATCTCGTTGTCAGCCTCTGGTATGATGCCTTCTTGATTGACATTGCGACCATAACTCTTCGTGCTTGTAGTCTCCGTTCCGGCACTCATAACGCCTTTCCAAACAGGATAAGTCAGCATAAGTTTGCCTGCCATCATCTTACGGTCTTCATTGTTGAGGGTAGTGATGGTGCGGTCACCAAGCTCTTTACTATACTCCTGCTGGTTGAGATGGCTCTCCGTTTTGCGTTGCAATATCGTCGCGTTAAGGTCGATATCCAGTTTCCCTACCTTTCCTACATAGTATGTGTTCAGCTCCCATACAGGTTTGTTGAGTTCGTCGATATCTGTCTTCAAAAGGACATGACCGTAGAAGTCACCATTCTTGAGATAGTTCTGCGTCATGTCAGACTTGAACTTATTATCGAATATCTTCTTCGACGAGAAGCTCAGTCCAAGAGAATGGTCGGTATTGAAATCGTAACTCAAACCGCCCTTATACTGCAGTTCAGTCCAACTGCTTCTTACGGGTAGATCAGCATGGACATTGAAGAAGTCCTTTTTAATATGCAGTTCCTGATCAATGTCCTGGTCATTACTGTAGTGCCCGTTGTCGAGGGCCACGTTGACAAAGACCTCCAATCCGCCGGTGCGATATTTCAGGGTCAGGTCGTCATAGTTGTTCCACTTGTTGTTCTTCCAAGTATCGCTGGTCACCATCAGACTCAGTCCCTCGCCCTGCGTCTTCAGCGTCTTGATGCGGATGACGGCATTCACTTCGGCATTGTATCTGGCACCAGGAGAAGTGATGATGTCGACGCTCTTGATGTCGACAGATTTTAACTGCTTCAGCTCGCTGGGGTCGCGTACCTTTTTATTATTAATATAAATCTCTGGCTCGCCCTTGGCCAACACTTCAAACTTACCATTGCTACCTTGAATCATGGGTATCATCGACAGCAGGTCGTCGGCAGTGCCTACATCATGCAGGATGGAGTGCTGCACGTCAACCGTCAGTCCACCCTGAGCCGCTTTGTACTGTGGAATCTCTCCCTTCACCTCTACACCCTTCACCATATAGGTCTCGGGCTGGAGGGTAATGGTGCCAATATGGCCTACACTGACATGGCGAGTCACCATCTTATAGCCAATATATGATACCTTCAGCGTGATACGCTGGGCCTTGCATGGAATCACGAAGTCGCCATTCTCATTGCTGACACCGCCATTGATGTATGTGGATTTTCTGTCATTGCTATTAGGATCTGCTGCGCCATGCAATGAGATATTGGCGAATTCTATGGGTTGTCCTTGTTCATCGACCACACGTCCGATGACCTTTGCGTCTTCCTTCTGCGTACACTCTATATAGATATCCTGGCTGTCGAAGGTGAGGTGCATGGGATAGAATCCGCAAACCTGGCGCACGGCATCGCGGACAGAAGCGTTTTTCAGTTGGGTGGTGACGGTGAAATCCTCCAGTTCATCAAAAATGAAGTTGAGTTTATATTCGTTCTGGGCAGTATCGATCCAAATCAGGGCCTCGCTGAGTGATGTGTTCAGGAAGTCATGCGACAACTGCTGCGCCTTCGTGCTCATGACAACAAGGCATATTAATAGCATAGTAATGTGTCTCATAGCTTACTCGATGGTTATGGTTTCGTCCGTGAGAGTTAGGTGAACCTTCTCGAAGTGGTTGATCTTGTTGATTATCTCCAGAAGGGTGTCGTCGGCCTCCCACTGCAGATAGAAGCGGATGGCTTGGGCGGTTTTGTTCTTGAACACCACTTTCACGCCATAGCCATCGGTTATGTACTGCATGATCTGCTGGAGTTCCACATTATTAAAAATCACAGGGGCTTTCTTCGTGGGGGCCATCGCCACACCATACGTCTTCCTGACCTTTTTGATGTCAGGTTTACGCTCTGTAATGGCCATCTTGGGCTTCTCGTCGTCCATGATGAAATGGTTGATGGCTGCGTATGCAATACCCGACAGCATCAGCACACCCACGATGGCTGCAGCAACCTGCATCCAACCTTTTGAGTGTCTCTGTTGGTGCGAATGCAGGAATCGCTCCCATTCCTTATTGGCATCAGGCGATGTTGTACCTGCCTCATCTAACATCTTGTTGAGCTGTTCTTCCGTGTATCTTTCAGGGTGAAGTAGCATCCTGAGCTGTTCTTCTTTCTTCATGCTTCTCTGTTTTTAAAAGTTGAACGTAGTTTCCTCAACCCTTGCACGATGTGCTTGTTGACTGCCGAGAGACTGATACCCAGTGAGTTCGAGATCTCTTTGTACGATTGGTCCTCATCGAAGTGCATGCGGATGATACGACTGGTCTGAGGTGTGAGCCTTTCTTCGACATAGCGATTCACGGCTTCGATAATCTCCTCATCGTACTTCCCGCTTTCTACAGCTGTTGGTATGAAGAGCCTAATGGCCTCCCGATGAGTCTGGCGTTGTGCAATGATGTTGAGGCAGCGATTACGGACACAAGTCAAAAGAAAGGTTCTCTGAGACTCCTCCCTCAATGGGTCGGTACCATCCCACAACTTGGCAAAGACGTCTTGTACCACATCCTTTGCCTCGTCTTCGTCGCCCAACAGAATGTAGGCTGCTTTGTACATTCTGTCGTACTCCGAAAGGAAGAGGTCTTTGAATTGTTGTTCTCTTGTTTGCATCTTTTCTCGCTTGCTTTTACTTTATATACAGATGAACAAGAGAAATCATCACCCCTCCTTACATTTTTTATTGAGTATGAAATGATGATGTAGTGATATGACATGAATTATTTCTCCCAGAAGCGGGAAGTGATGTCTTCAAACTCCCCCTGATCGTTCTGGCGGTAGAGGCGCTGGTTGGTGGTGGGCTTTTTCAAAGGACCCAGATGCTTGATGTAGGGACCAATCTTGATGTAGTCGAAGTCTTCCTTGTGGACGGTTGGGGAGATGACGGTACGGCCGCTGTACCAGGCTACCCGTAATTGTGGATATTCCTCGTGTACATACTGCGCCAGTTGGTTGACACCTCTTGGATCTCCATCGCCGCCCATAAAAGCGATGCAAGTGAGGTTGGAACCGAATTTCTGGACGAAATCATCGATGGCATTCGTGTTCAGCGGCAGGCCGATGTCCTCCCAAAGATAATGGCTATGACACCCAGGACAGTGACACGGGCAATTAGAAATGTTAATTGCCAGTGTCACTTCGTCGGGTATCTCCTGAAATACGATATCAGAGTTGACGTACTTCAGCATCACTTGTCAGCCATGGCGTAATAACGGCGCGAGGCTTCTTCTTGGCGGGCCTGCGAGAAGTTTGAGACGCGCTTCAGGTAGCCTATGATGCGGGTCATGTAGTCAATGTTCTTCGAATGGCAGTGGGGGCACTCCTTCAGATAACGCTTGTCGATATGGCCGCAGTCGTTGCAGACGGTATTGGGGATGTTGAAGGTGAAGTAGTTGCAGCCTTCCTGTGCTGCCACCTTCAGCAGATGGGCATACTGCTGCTTGGAGAGATGCTCCTCGAGGTTCATGTGGAGGGCAGAGCCGCCGGTGAGGTGCTCAATGTAGGGCGCACCGTGAAGCTTGAACTTGTCGAGGATGGTCAGCGAGTTGTCTTCAACGACATAGAAGTAGCTGTTGTAGCAATCGCGAGGCACAAAATAGCCGTCCTCACGATCCCATTTGGCGTGCTTCACGCCTACGTTTTCCGCAGGAATCATCTCGCAGTTGAACATCACGTCCTTTGAGCGATACTTCTTGTTATACTGTTCGATAAGTCCGAGGATGCCCTGTACGAAGTGCAGATAGTCGTCGTTGGGTGTGATCTTCAGTCCCATGAACTCGGCGGCTTCCACAAGTCCGTTGATGCCGATGGTCAGATACTGGCGGCCGATGTTGATATAGCCGGCATCAAAGAGGGGCAGCATGCCGTGCGACTGCAGTTCCTTGAGGTTTTCGTTGTAGGCCAGCTGTACCTTATGGCAGAGGTCGATGATAGAGCCGAGGTAGTCGAGATAGTTCAGCTCGTGGTTCACGGCGAACTGGATGCAGCGGTTCAGGTTGATTGTGAGTACGCTCTTTGAGCCTGTGCTGACACCACCGGCTCCGAGGGTGTAGCTGAAGCCGTTGTCGGTGATTTCGTTGCGTAGACGACAGCAGCTCGATAGCGAGTCGGCATTGTTGCTCATATAAGTGAAGAAAGAGTGGCCCTCGCTGTACATCTCTGCCGTAAAGTCGCCCCATTCGGGATCCTTGCAGTCGCCGTTCTCGTCGGTGAGCAGGGCCATCGTCTCCACGGGGAAGGTAAGCAGTGTCTTCGTGCGCTCAGCATTGAACCATTTCATGAAGCGCTTCTGCAGCCATGAGAGACCGTCCCAGTCGGGCTTTGAGCCGTCGGGGAAGTAGAAGTCGCCGAAGATTGATTCGAAGTAGTACTTGTCGTAGTAGGCGATGTTCCAGAATACGGCCTGATAGTTACGGGCGCCCGTCGGCTGATTCAGCGTATAGACGATCTGCTCGAAGTAGTCGGTGATCACCTTGTCGATGGTGCGCTTCTTCAAACTGAGGTCAGCCTGCTCATCGGCACGTTTCCAATAGTCCAGACCGTACTCCTTTCCGATAAAGTAGTTCATGTACATCAGGAACTCAGGTGTGGCGCAGGCTCCGCTGAGCATCGACGAGACCATGAATACCATGTTCACGAATCCGCCACAGAACGACTTGAGGTTGGTGGGAGCCGTGGAATTGCCGCCAATGCTGGTGGTTCCGCCGATCAGCCAGGGATACATTGTGATGGAGGCACAGTAGTTAGCCAACGAGGTCTCGTCATTCTTATATATAAAATGGTGGGTCAGTTTGTCGATGTATTCATCGGCCAGTTCCTTGCCGTACATCTTTTTGATACGGTCGGTGAGCAGACGACGGTTCAAACGGATGAAGTTCGACTTGGGCAACTCGCCTATCAGCGTGGCAATGTTCTTGTGCTCCACGTTGGCATTGGCATCGTACTTGGATCCCGTAGCGGCATTGACGGAGTCGGTGTACTCGGAGAGGAACATCATCTTCTCAAGTGTGTCGCGATCTTCCGAATGTGTCTGGCGATAGAGGATGAACGACTTGGCCACGTTGTAGAAGCCCTCGCGCATCAGGGCTTCCTCTACCTGATTCTGGATGTTCTCGACGGTAATGTCGTCGTGAATGTCCAGATGGCTAAGAATCTTGGAGATAGTTCCAAGATCAGCAGGTTCTTTCACGCTGTCGAAAGCCTTGACGATGGCATTCATAATCTTGTCCAAAGAGAATTGAGCCTGCGAACCATCGCGTTTTGTAATCGTAAAGTTTTTAATTTCCATTGTATTGCTTGTTAATGTTTATGCGCGTTTACGTTATTGAAGTTATCCGTTTTGGGAAACTTTTTGTTTTCCCTTTTCCGAAAAGTTGTCCGTTTTGGAAAACCGAAATCGGTTGCAAAGGTACATAATTTCCCAATAGCTTGTATCAATTAATATCTAAAAAAAGATTAAAAAGATAATAATTCATAATTTCCGGTGTGTTTTGCAAAAAGATTAGTAACTTTGTAGCCCAAAGAACTAAATTTATCTTTTTATGAGTACAACATTGATAGTCATTATTGTTCTGACGGTTATCGTCATTAGTTATTTCATCTCCACACAGCGTTCATTAGTGAACCTTGATGAGTTGTGTAAGAACGCTTTGAGCCAGATAGAGGTTCAGCTGAATTCTCGTTTCGATGCCGTCATCGCTCTGGCAAAAACGGCAGCCAAGTATGCCAAGCATGAGTCGGAAACTATTATCCAGACTGCACATGCCCGTGGCGGCAACAGCGGTGCTCCTGCTACTACAGCCGAAGCGATTAACCAACAGTCAAGCCTGCTTGGGCAGCTGATGGGCCGTTTGAACGTGGTCTTTGAACGCTATCCAGAGTTGAAGGCCAGCGAACTTTATGAGAATGCCCAGAAAGGTCAAAGAGAATATGAAGAGCATGTGCGCATGTCGCGAATGGTCTATAACGACACCGCCACGAAGATGAACCGTATGGTTCGCCAATGGCCTTCGTCGATTGTTGCTTCCCTGCTACATTTCGATATTAAGGACTATCTGAAAATTGACGACGAGAAGAAGAAAAACTATCCCGATCTCGATGAAGCATTTGAGAAATAAGATCCTGTTGTTGCTGATGCTTTTGGTTTCAGCAACAACGCTTTTTGCCCGTCCTCATCTGAACGACCTCAACATCCGTGTGGTGTTGATGAAGAACGGTGACGCCCGTATCACCGAAACCCGCCGTATGGAAATCGACAGTGAGGGCACAGAATGCTATATCGTTGTCGGTAACCTCAACGGGAGCGAGGTCAGGGATCTTACCGTCTCCGACGAGACAGGGCGCACGTTTACCAACACTGGCAGTTGGGACATCGATCGTAGCCGGAACTGGAAAGAAGGCAAATGCGGTATTGTGACCAAACGCAACGGCTACGAACTCTGCTGGGGGCTGGGGGAGAGTGGTGAACGCACCTATACGACAAGTTATACCGTGACAGACCTTGTGAAAGGCTACGATGATGCCGACGGTTTCAATTACATGTTCGTGGCACAAGGGGTATCTCCTTTACCCGACCATGTAAAACTAAGCATAGAGCCAGAAGACACCTTGCGCCTTACCTCCGAGAACACCCGTGTGTGGAGCTTCCGATACAAAGGCGAAGTGGGCTTCATGAACTATCGAATCATAGCAGAGAGCAGCGAACCATTTGAGGGCCGCAGTGCAATGGTTGTGATGTGCCGTTTCAACAAAGGGATGTTCGAACCTGTCGACATCAGGTCAGGCAGTTTCGATATTCTGAAAGAACGTGCCTTCGATGGTAGCGACTATGTGGACGAAGACGAGTGGACTGCCAAGGACACAATCATACTCCTAGCCCTTGTCCTTGGATTTTTTATCGTACCCATCATAGCCTTGGTTTGGTATGTTATATATGTATGGAGGGCTCGCAAAAAAGTCAATAAGGATCTGCTTTGGTATCGTGATGTCCCCCTGAACGGCAATCTGCAGGAGGCCAACAACATGCTCAACGCCTACAAATACTTCAATACCGACTATAACAATCTGCTCTCAGCCTGTATCTTGAAGCTTATCAACCTTGGAGCCATTACCATTGAGCACCGTCTGACCAAAAAAGGTAAAAACGTGCAGAACTTTGTCATTCATAAATTGGAAAATGCCGAAAAACAGCCCATCCTGTTGCGTAAGGTGCATCAGATATTCCAGGAGGCAGCAGGTTCAGATACGGTTCTGGAACCTAATGAATTGAAGTCGTTTATGCAGAGCAATTACAACCAGAGCATCACCGACTCGTTTATTAATACGCTCCATACCAAGACCGGTCTCGGCAGTTATAAGGAACGTCTCGACGAAGTGCGACAGGTGTTTGGGCTGAAGAAATATCTCAAGGAGTTCTCGCTTATCGACGAGCGCCATGTGCAGGAAGTCTCGCTCTGGAAGGACTACATGATATATGCCACTCTTTTTGGTATAGCTGATCAGGTGATCAAGGATATGAAGGCCATCAATCCCGAATATTTCAACATGGACCAGGTGGCCAACCAGATGGCCGACGACATGACACTGCCGATGATCTATTCGACGATGCACAGCAGCACCACGCGTGCCGCAATGAACAAAGCTGAGCGCGAGGCCGCAAAAGAGGCTCGCCGTTCTGGTAGTGGCGGGCATTCCTCATGGGGTGGTGGTGGAGGCTTCTCTGGGGGAGGCTTTGGCGGTGGCGTCAGATAGCCTCGTGCTTCTTAGAGAGGAAAATCAGTTGTGAGGAAGTCAGGTAGCTTGTCTGCTGCCCATCGACATAAAGGGTGGCGGGGATAATTTTCACCATCAACTCCTTTGAGGTGGGGTCAAGGGCACCGAAGGAATAGGTGTTGTTGGCATAGAACACCACGTGGACCTTGTGTTGGCTACCACTATATTGGAGGTTGTACTCGATGGTGTAGGGGTTGATAAGAAACTCCACGGGTGATGTCTGAAGGAATCCTATCTGACATTTGACAACCTGATCAGGGGCACTAGCCAATGCCTCTTTCAGTGCTTGATTTGACACGTATTCGGCCAGCACTTTACCTGGAAAGTTGGTAATGAAGAGCGTGCTGTCAGTAGGAATGTACCACGAAGCATCCAATGTGTCGATTTGTTCGGATCGGCCGTCATCTGACTTTGCCCTGTAAAGGAGGTCTCCAGTATAATTGCCGGCAACGGTCTGGAAACATTGGGCTATTTCCGCCTTTGACAGTGCCCACGAGGATTTGTTGTTGTCATCGCTATTCAGACAGGAAGTGATACAGAGGGCTGTCAGGCAGCAGAACATGATTGAAATGAGGTGTTTTGTATTCATTTTGCACTTTTTATATTTCGTTTCAGGGCGCAAAATTACAAAATATTTGTGAAATAAAAATGATGATGCAGAATTTTATGCCTTTTGTATGCAAAGAATTGCTTTTTATTTCGTAATTTTGCATGCGAAATATGATGGACGAAGATTTTGACATACGCGAAGAACGTTTCTCACAAGGCGAGAAAGACTTTGAGAATGCGTTGCGCCCACTGGCCTTCTCCGACTTTAGCGGACAGAAGAAGGTTGTGGAGAACCTGCAGGTTTTTGTCGAGGCAGCCAAATATCGCGGTGAGCCCCTTGATCATACGTTACTGCATGGCCCTCCTGGCTTGGGAAAGACCACACTCTCTAATATCATTGCCAATGAGTTGGGTGTGGGATTCAAGATTACCAGCGGTCCGGTATTGGACAAACCTGGCGACTTGGCTGGTATTCTGACCTCGCTGGAGAAAAACGATGTGCTCTTCATCGACGAGATTCATCGCTTGTCGCCTGTCGTAGAGGAATATCTCTATTCTGCGATGGAAGACTACCGTATCGACATCATGATCGACAAAGGCCCTTCTGCACGTTCGATTCAGATAGACCTGAATCCGTTTACACTCGTAGGAGCCACCACCCGTAGCGGTTTGTTGACGGCACCTTTGAGGGCTCGTTTCGGCATCAACATGCATCTGGAGTATTATGAGCCTGAAACGCTACAGAGGATTATTGAACGGTCTGCTGGTATTCTCGGCGTGCCCATCACGGAAGATGCTGCTTTGGAGATAGCTGGCCGTTCCAGAGGCACGCCTCGAATTGCCAATGCCTTGCTGCGGCGTGTTAGAGACTTCGCCCAAGTGAAAGGTAACGGCAAGATCGATACAAAGATTACCAAGATAGCACTGACAGCACTGAACATCGACCAGTATGGCCTCGACGAGATTGATAATAAGATCTTGTTGACCATTATCGACAAATTCCGCGGCGGTCCTGTCGGCATAACGACGATAGCCACTGCCATCGGAGAAGATGCCGGTACTGTGGAGGAAGTCTACGAGCCTTTTCTTATTATGGAGGGTTTCATCAAGCGTACGCCTCGTGGTCGCATGGTGACAGAACTGGCATACAAACACTTTGGCCGCAATCCTTACGGAGGCAACATCATGGAGCCAAACCTGTTTGATTAGTTTATAGTTTAATGTTTATGGTTTATAGATGAATACAGGAATATTCGTTGGTAGTTTTAATCCTTTTACTATTGGGCATGATTCCATTGTGCGTCGAGCCTTGCCTCTTTTCGACCGTCTGGTCATCGGGGTGGTTGGTGACAATGTGCATAAGCCGGATATGCCCTCTGCAGAAGAACGGATGCAGGCGATTCGTGACCTTTATGCCGATGAAAAACAAATCGAAGTAAAGCCGTACCATGGATTAGCCATGGATTTTGCCAAGGCCGAAGGGGCCCGATACATTGTCAAAGGTGTCAGGAACAGCAACGACTTCGAATATGAGCAGTGGCAGGCAGACTTCAACCGTCGGTTAGGAGGCATTGAGACTATTCTGCTCTATACAGAACCTGAGTTGGCCAGCATCTCATCAAGTGCACTGCGCGAACTTTCGCATTTTGGTGTCGATGTAACGCCTTTTCTCCCTAAAAGGAGTGAGAAATAAATAGATTGTGACCGTATAATATAGTTAATCTTATTAAAGACGAGATGATTACATACGAAGCAGAAGGGGTTAAGTTCCCCGATATCAAAAAGCGTGAGACTTCCAACTGGATCCGTAGGGTGGCAGAGTCATACGGAAAAAGAATAGGTGAGATAGGATATATGTTCGTCAACGACGATAAAATACTAGAGGTAAACAAGCAATACCTTGGACACGACTATTATACAGACATTATCACCTTCGATTATTCCGAAAAGAAAATCATCAGTGGCGACCTGTTCATCTCGCTTGATACCATCTTTACCAATGCAGACAAATTCGGCCGTCCCTACGACGAGGAACTACACCGCGTCATCATCCACGGCATCCTTCACCTTTGTGGTATCAATGACAAAGGCCCAGGAGAACGGGCACTTATGGAAGCAGCCGAAAATAAGGCACTCGCCATGAGATAGGGTTATTGCCCAATTACTTCCAACGCTTTCCTGACAATGGCGTTTGATTCATTGAATATGGAGTAATATTCGCTCATATCCCACAGGTCGCGGGCAATGAGTGCTTTCAGTTGCAGGCGAAGATAAGGAAGGGTCTTCTCCAATTCTGCCTCGTCACGAGGTTTGATCTGTTGCTTCTCCCCTTCAGCGATAACAGTGTCTATCAGACTTTGAGGCACTTCGTAACCCTGCTTGAAATCCCCAAATGAATTCCATTGTGCTTTCAGTTCCTTGCGGTGATTATCCACATAGCGTAGGTTCTGCTGGATAATGACGCTCTTGGCTGCCAACTCCCGATGGAATCGGGTGTAAATAGTGGTGTCGAGTGGCACGAAATAGTCGGGCATGATGCCTCCGCCACCATAGACCGTACGGTGTTCGCGGAGTGTTTCGAACTTCAGGGAGTCGGCAAAATGGACACTGTCGGCATTGGTCAGTTCCCCACTCTTCAGACGGTTCAACATATCCATCGCATAATCCTTGGCATCACCTTTCTTATATGGCTTCTGGATACAACGGCCTGAGGGTGTGTAATAATGGGCAATGGTCAGCCTGATCATCGAACCGTCTGGCAGATCGATAGGCCGTTGCACCAGACCCTTGCCGAAAGACCGACGACCAACGACGGCACCACGATCCTGATCCTGTATTGCTCCCGTGACAATCTCTGCGGCTGAGGCTGTGTAGCCGTCTACCAGTACCACTACCTTGCCGTCCATGAAGATACCGTTTCCATTTGCCGTATAGTCTGTACGGGGAGCCTTGCGGCCTTCCGTATATACAATCAAATCGTGCTTCTGTAGGAACTCGTTTGCGATGTCTACAGCAGCTTTCAGATAGCCGCCGCCGTTCTCCTGCAGGTCGAGGATCAGATGCTTCATGCCTTCACTTCTCAACTTCTCAAGACCTTCTAGGAACTCCTGATGGGTGGTGGCACCGAAATTCCCAATACGGATGAAACCTATTCCAGGACGAATCATATACACAGCATCGATGGAATGGACAGGTATCTTGTCGCGCTGAACGGTAAACGAGAGAGTGTCGGTGATACCCGTACGCACAACACCCAACACCACCTTTGTTCCTTTTGGTCCTCGGAGACGCTTCATAATCTCCTCTTTCGACATCTTGACGCCGGCAATAGCCGTGTCGTTGACGGAGACGATGCGGTCACCGGCAATGATGCCGACTCGCTCAGACGGCCCGTTGGTAACTGGCTGAATGACGATGAGTGTGTCCTCCATCATATTAAACTGCACGCCGATGCCCTCGAAGTTCCCGTCGAGGGGTTCCTTCAATTCCTTCACCTCCTTGGGTGTGGAGTATGAAGAATGGGGGTCGAGCTTACTGAGCATACCACGAATGGCATCCTCAACTAGTTTATCTTCATTGACGCTGTCTACATAGAGATTGGTAACAGCCAATTCTGCATATTGCAACTTATGAAGCGCACTGCCTATACGCTGGGCACTGGCCGTGGAGGAATAAAAAAGGAAAGAGGAAAGAAGGAAGAGGAAGGTGAAAACCCCAACCATCAGTCTTTTTGTAATCATTTGTAAACCGTAAACTGTAATCTGTAAACTAATCATAACTCTCTTCTGGACGGTCTTCTTCGACCACAAGGTTATCAATAATAAAGTTCTGGCGCTCCATCGTGTTCTTGCCCATATAGTACTCCAGGAGTTTTTGTACCTGGTCGTTTTTATGAAGTGTTACCTGTTCCAGACGGATATCAGGACCGATGAATCCGGCAAACTCGTCAGGCGAAATCTCTCCAAGACCTTTGAAACGGGTAATCTCAGGATCAGGCCCCAATTCGCTGATGGCGACCAGCCGCTCCTCATCGCTATAACAGTAGCGGGTGATGAAATCGCCTTTTTTGTCCGACTTGGCATCAGCATCGGCAATGACCTTCTTGTTTTTGATCTTCGTACGGCGGTTACGAACACGGAACAGTGGAGTCTGGAGCACATAGACGTGCCCCTTCTTGATGAGTTCTGGGAAGAACTGTAGGAAGAAAGTGATGATGAGTAGGCGGATGTGCATCCCGTCGACATCGGCATCGGTGGCTACTATTACCTTATTATATCTAAGTGTATCCAGACTCTCCTCGATATCCAATGCTGCCTGTAGGAGATTAAATTCCTCGTTCTCATAGACAACCTTCTTCGTCAGTCCAAAAGAGTTGAGGGGCTTGCCTCTGAGCGAGAATACCGCCTGTGTGTTCACATCGCGGCTCTTCGTGATGCTACCACTGGCCGAATCTCCCTCAGTAATGAAAATGCATGATTCTTCCTTTCGGTCGTTCTTGGTGTCGCTGAAGTGAATCCTGCAATCACGGAGCTTACGATTGTGGAGATTGGCTTTCTTGGCACGCTCACGAGCCAGTTTGGTCACTCCGGCCATCGCCTTGCGCTCACGCTCGCTCTCCTTGATCTTATTATCCAGGATCTCTGCCACGTCGGCATGAATATGCAGGTAGTTATCCACCTCCTGCTTGATGAAGTCGCCTACATATTTATTAATACTGACACCATCGGGAGCCATCGTCAGCGAACCCAGCTTGATTTTAGTCTGGCTCTCGAACATCGGCTCTTCCACGTTGATGGCTATAGCGGCCACAATACCTGTGCGGATGTCGGCATATTCATATTTGTTGAAGAATTCCTTGATGGTGCGAGCGATATGTTCCTTGAAAGCGCTCTGGTGGGTGCCTCCCTGAGTTGTGTGCTGACCGTTGACGAAAGAATAGTATTCCTCGCCATACTGGTTGGCATGGGTGAAGGCAATCTCGATGTCCTCGCCCTTAAGGTGTATGATGGGATATAGACCGTCGTTGGTCATGCGGTCATTCAGCAGATCCTCCAGCCCGTGACGGGAGAGGATGCGGCGACCGTTATACATGATGGCCAGTCCGGTGTTCAGGTAGGTATAGTTGCGGAGCATGTTCTCCACGATGTCATCTTGGAACTTATAATTGAGGAAGAGTGTGTTGTCGGGCTCGAAGAAGATATAAGTGCCATTCTCATCCTGTGTATTCTCGGTCTTGTCGCTGGTCATCTCGCCTTTCTCGAAGGTGGCTGTGCGCACCTTGCCTTCACGGTAGCTGCGAACCTCGAAATGACTGCTCAAGGCATTGACGGCCTTCACGCCGACACCATTCAGGCCAACAGACTTCTTGAACGCCTTGGAGTCGTACTTTCCGCCGGTATTCAACACCGATACCGCCTCAATCATCTTTCCCTGAGGAATGCCGCGCCCATAGTCGCGCACCGAAACCCTCAGATTCTCGTCGATAGTCACTTCAATACGGTCGCCGGCCTTCATCTTGAATTCATCGATGGAATTGTCGATGACTTCCTTCAGCAGCACATAGATGCCGTCTTCAGGCAGAGAACCGTCGCCCAAGCGGCCGATGTACATACCGGGACGGGTACGCACATGTTCCATGTCACTCAGATGGCGGATGTTCTCATCATCATACTGCACTTGTCCAGCCTGCTGTCCGATATTATTGTTTTCAGTTTCCATAAATTCAGGATATTTGGTGCAAAGGTAAGTAAAAAAGGGGAAAACGCAAAATAATTATGCGATTTTTCGGCAAACAAACAGCAGATGTCCTTGATTGGCAACCGTCGTGGCGAAGATATAGACGTCTCCTCCGTCGCGAAGCTTCAGTCGCCTTTTCAACTCGGCAGCAGACAAAGGGAAATTCCTCACGGCTACATTTGCCTGGCTCATGCCAGAGAGAGCTTTCTTCAAGTCGTGCTTGTTCATGGAGGTCACCCGCTCTATCACAAAACCACGTCCAGGGAACGATTCCATCGGCTTGTCGGAAAGGAACAGATGGCTGTTCACGTCTGCCTGTGTTGCCTCGAATTGTTGGGAGAGCAGCTCAAAGCAGCCTGCCTTCATGACGGAGGCATTCGGCTCGTATAAATAGTGGGGGGTGGAGTGCGTAGTGTGGAGTTGGAATTCGTGTAGTGTGGGGTGTGAAGTGTGGAATGAGAAAACAAACCGTTCCTTGCTGCCATCAGCCAATATATTCACACAATGCACAGAGTAATCTCTCTCCACATTACACTCTCCACCCTCCACGACTTTCCTTCCACCTTCCACAATAATCAGCAGCTCCTTGCACTCGTTGCAGACAGACACGATATGGACAGCCGATACACGCTGCCTGCCAATATCCTCCACAGCCTTGCGCCAGTCGAGCATCGGCGAGAGTTTGATCATCACCCGCTGGGCTTTTTCCGCCAATTCATCGATGATTTCGAGCACATTTGGCGTGCAGTCAGCAATGCCATAAGTGCGTCCTCCGTGTTCATCCCGTCTGGCAGGATCGATAAAAACGAGATCGGCTGGGGGCATCGAATGCAGATAGTCTATGCCGTTACCATTCACCACCTCTATCTGCTGAAGCCCTAAAAGTTGGAAATTCGCCGATGAAATGGCGCATAATTCTGGCTGTAGCTCAACACAGACAGCCCGTTGGAAGCCTTGAGCGATGGAAGCCGCATCGACACCAAAGCCCGCCGTCAGATCGACAAACCGTCCGCCGCTGCCAGCCACTTCTGCCTTATAACGGGCTGTCTGCTCACTTGAACACTGCTCCATTGAGAGATGTGCAGGCCAGACAATGCCATCGACAACTGCCCACGACGGCAGTTTATCCTGGGCCCTACGATATCCATCGATCTGCTGGAGGGCAAACGACAAATCCACTTCAGGGTCTTTTGTTCCTCGAAGTGCCAGCAGCCGGACATCATCCTGCCGATGCTGCTGGATAAACAGTCTCGTTGCTTCATTCATCATTGATGACGCAAAGTTACTGCTTTTTTGTGAATTATGAATGCAAAAACTGAAAATGTTGCATCTTTGTTGACTTTTTTCTTCGCAAAGCTTATTTGACGATGCTAAGGTTTTACTTTGCCTAAACTCTCAATCACGATGAACCTTAATATTAGAAAGGGCGCTTTTCAAATTCTAGCCTGGTTTTCTTCTTATTCCCACGCTGTAAACACAATATTCCCACGCTGTAAACACAATATTCCCACGCTGGGAATATGACATTCCCACGCTGGGAACATGACATTCCCATACTGGGAACATAACATTCCCACAGTGGGAACAATCGCTCACCTTAATGGGAACTATGAATCACTAGAGAATTGAATCTCCATCCCCACCTTACCTCTCCGCAGTAGGCAGTCTTCCAAGGGTTTAGTGCCTGCAAAGTCGGAGAGGTTCGTGCCCATTTGAAGGATGTCGATTGATTTGATGTCAGATGTTACCCGTGTAACTACCTGATTATCAAATGTTGGTGTCAGAAGTCCCAATTGTTATTGATATGCCATTTCATGCACGCCCTTGACGGCTCGGCCGCTGGGATCGTTCATGTTGCGGAAGGCGGCATCCCATTCGAGGGCAATAGCTGTTGAGCAGGCCACGCTGGCCTCGGAGGGTACACTACGGGCGGCAGAGTCGCTGGGGAAGTGCTCTGCGAAGATACTGCGATAGTAGTACTCCTCTTTGTTCTTAGGCGGATTGATGGGAAAGCGCTCTGCGGCATGGGCCATCTGTTCGTCAGACACGGCTTTGGCGGTGATGTCCTTGAGGGTGTCTATCCACGAATAGCCTACGCCATCTGAGAACTGCTCCTTCTGCCGCCAGGCTACAGCCTCGGGCAACAAGTCGGCAAAGGCCTCGCGGACTATCTTCTTCTCGATAGTCGAACCAGGACACATCTTGGCCTCGGGATTGGTGCGCATGGCAACATCGAGAAACTCCTTGTCAAGGAAAGGCACACGGCCCTCGACACCCCATGCCGACAGGCTCTTGTTGGCACGCAGACAGTCGTAGAGGTGGAGTTTCCCCAACTTGCGTACCGTCTCTTCGTGGAAGTCCTTTGCCGTAGGAGCCTTGTGGAAATAGAGGTAACCGCCGAAGATTTCGTCGGCTCCCTCGCCTGAGAGCACCATCTTGATACCCATCGACTTGATGACACGGGCCAGCAGATACATCGGAGTAGAGGCGCGGACGGTGGTGACGTCGTAAGTCTCTATGTAGTAGATGACATCGCGGATGGCATCGAGGCCCTCCTGAATGGTGTAGTTGATTTCGTGGTGAACGGTACCGATATGATCAGCCACCAGACGGGCCTTCGCCAAATCAGGAGCACCCTTCAAGCCTACGGCGAAAGAGTGCAGACGGGGCCAGTAGGCACGTGTGCGGCTGTCATCCTCGATGCGGTGCTCTGAGAACTTCTCGGCGAGGGCGGAGATAACACTGCTATCAAGACCACCTGAGAGGAGTACACCATAAGGCACGTCTGACATCAGCTGACGCTTGACGGCTGCGGTGAGACCTTCGCGGATGGCCTCGACTGAGGCGGGGTTGTCCTTCACGGCATCATACTGCATCCAGTTGCGGCGGTAGTACCACTTCATACCTGGCGACACGCTCCAATAGTAATGACCAGGAAGGAATGGCTCATAACTTTCGCATTGACCTTCGAGGGCTTTCAGTTCGGAGGCGACATAGACGGTGCCGTCGCTGTCGTAACCAATATATAAAGGTATAACGCCGATAGGGTCACGGGCTATCAGGAACTCATTGCGCTCCTCATCATAAAGCACAAAGGCAAAGATGCCGCTGAGGTCTTCGAGGAAGTCGATGCCCTTGTCGCGGTAGAGAGCAAGAATGACCTCACAGTCGCTGCCTGTCTGGAATTCATACTTGCCGGCATAACGGCGGCGAATCTCCTGATGGTTATAAATCTCGCCATTGACGGCCAGAACCTGTTTGCGGTCAGAGCTGTAAAGGGGTTGTCCCCCGCTTTCAGGATCGACAATGCTCAGTCGCTCGTGGGCGAGGATAGCCGTGCCACCGCAATAGATACCACTCCAGTCAGGTCCGCGATGACGGATTTTCTGACTCATTTTCAATGCTTTATCACGCAGAGCATGGGTCTGCTCCTTGACATTTAATATTGCTACAATTCCACACATATTCTTCTATAAACAATAAACTTTAAACTATAAACTAAATTTTTATTCTAAAGGTACGACAAATATAGGTAGTTGGTCTGGGCAGGATATTCCGCAGCGAGGGTGTCAATCTGGTTGACGGTTGGCAATATGCCGAGTTCCTTACGCCATTTGCGGATGGTGAGACCAGCCTGCTCAGACTTCATGCGACTCTCCAAACCTATCGCCCTGCCTATCTGGAAGTCGGAGAAGCCGTAGACCTTGGCAGCACGCAGCAACGGGAACACCTCTGGCGACTGCAGATACTCCTTGAACTCACTTGGCTCCATGAACTCAGATATTTCAGACAGCAGGGTCTGTTCTTTCAATTGCTGGTCGATATCGACGATATGCTTCAGTTTCTGCAGGAACCAGCGATCTATCATCGTCAGCTGGTGTATCTGCTCTATACTGTAACCAATCTTCATGGCTTTGGACACTACAAATATACGCATGTCTGTGGGCTCATGCAAGGACTTCTGGATATCCGAAATCTTAATCTCGTGGTTCTCCACAAATCCGTGCATGCCTTGGCCAATCATGCGAAGGCCTTTCTGAAGTGCCTCTTCAAATGTGCGGCCAATGGCCATCACCTCTCCCACGCTCTTCATCGACGAGCCGAGTTCACGCTTTACGCCGTGGAACTTCGTCAGATCCCAGCGGGGTATCTTCACCACAGCATAATCAAGGGCAGGCTCAAAGAAGGCGCTAGTGGTCTTTGTCACAGAGTTCTTCAGTTCAAAGAGACCGTAACCCAAGCCGAGTTTGGCGGCGACAAAGGCCAAAGGATAGCCTGTGGCCTTTGAGGCCAATGCTGACGAGCGCGACAGGCGGGCATTAACCTCTATGACACGATAGTCCTCAGAGTTGGGGTCGAGGGCGTACTGCACGTTGCACTCGCCGACGATGCCTATATGACGGATGATCTTGATGGCGAGGGCACGGAGTTTGTGATATTCGCTGTTGCTGAGCGTCTGCGACGGAGCCACCACAATCGATTCGCCCGTATGAATGCCCAGCGGGTCGAAATTCTCCATGTTGCAGACGGTGATGCAGTTGTCATACTGGTCGCGTACCACCTCATACTCAATTTCCTTCCATCCTCTCAACGACTTTTCCACCAGAACCTGCGGCGAGAATGAGAAAGCCTCTTCGGCCTGTGCCAGCAATTCGTCATCGTTGTCGCAGAAGCCGCTGCCCAGACCGCCAAGCGCGTAGGCCGCACGAAGAATCACGGGAAAGCCCAACTCATGGGCTGCCAGTTGCACTTCCTTGACAGTACTGCATGCCACGCTCTTGATCGTTTTGACACCAATCTCGTCGAGGCGTTTGACGAATAGGTCTCGGTCTTCAGTGTCGATGATGGCCTGCACAGGAGTGCCCAGGACCTTGACGCCATATTTGTCGAGAACACCTTTCTTATATAGTTCCACGCCACAGTTCAGGGCCGTCTGTCCGCCAAACGAGAGTAAGATGCCGTCAGGACGCTCCTTCTCTATCACCCGCTCCACGAACTCTGGTGTCACAGGTTGGAAATAGACCGTGTCTGCGACATCCTTTGAGGTCTGCACAGTAGCGATGTTAGGATTGATCAGCACAGAATGGATTCCTTCTTCCTTCAGGGCCTTAAGAGCCTGCGCACCACTATAGTCAAACTCTCCAGCCTGGCCTATCTTCAGGGCACCAGAGCCGAGGAGGAGTACTTTGGTGACCTCTCCCGACCTCCCCAAAGGGGAGGAGGGCCTGCCGAAATTGTCAGCCCGCAGGTCCTCCCCTCCTCTGGAGGGGCAGGGGGAGGTTACCAACACACTGGCGAATTCATCAAACAAGAATTCTGTGTCGACAGGGCCAGAGCAGGCCTCTGGGTGGAACTGGGCAGAGAACCAGGGATTCGTTTTGTGGCGGATGCCCTCGTTCGATCCGTCGTTCATGTTTACAAACAGCGGTTCCCAATCAGCAGGCAATGTTGAACTGTCCACCGCATAGCCGTGATTCTGCGAGGTGATGAAACACTGTGTTGTGCCCACCCGCTGTACAGGTTGGTTGTGCGAGCGATGACCATACTTCAGTTTATAGGTTTTGGCGCCTGCTGCGCGAGCCAGCAATTGGTTCCCAAGGCAGATACCCATACATGGACGAACGTCATTAGACTGAAGAAATGTTCGGATATGCTCTACGGTCTTGCTACATTGTTCAGGATCACCAGGACCATTGGCAAGGAAAAGTCCGTCAAACTCCAACAGGTTGAAGTCATAGTCCCACGGCACACGAACGACTTCGATACCACGCTTGATGAGACAGCGGATGATGTTGGCCTTCACACCGCAATCCACGAGCACCACCTTTTTTGCTTCCGCACAATCAGGGCGATAGGTCATCACCTCCTTGCAACTCACCTGCTCCACCCAATTTACGGAGCCGTAGTGAACCTCTCCCGACCTCCCCAAAGGGGAGGAGGGCCTTCCGGAATCATCTGCCCGCAGGCCCTCCCCTCCTTCGGAGGGGCAGGGGGAGGTCTCAATCCTCCCCATCATCACACCATGCTCCCTGATCACCTTGGTCAGTCGACGGGTATCTATGCCTGTAATAGCAGGAATCTTCTCGCGCTTCAGCCATGATGCCAGACTCTCGATGGCATTCCAGTGTGAATAGTCCTGACTATAGTCGGCCACCACCAAGGCCTTGACATGAATCCGCTCACTCTCCATGAACATGGGCAGGCCATCGCTGCCAATACCTGTGGAGGGCACACCGTAATTGCCTATCAAGGGAAAGGTTGTCACCAGTATTTGACCAGCATAACTGGGATCTGTTAGGCTTTCAGGATAACCAGTCATGGCAGTGTTAAACACCACTTCTCCCGCAGTGTCAGCGTTATAGCCAAACGACCAACCACAGAATTCTGTTCCGTCTTCGAGTATCAGTCTCGCTTCTCTCATAGTTGATTTCTTAATACCTTTTCTACATAATTAATAAAAGCCTCGTTGCAGAGCCGGATGCCGCCAGGCGTTGGGTAATGACCTGTGAAGTACCAGTCGCCAGGATGGTTTGGACAAGCCTTATGCAAGCCCTCAATGCTTTGGAACACTAACTCAACGGGCGCCTGCATCCCGTCAGGACGTAACATCTCAACAATCTTCTGGTTGATATCCTCCACGCTAAACGGTGCATAGATATTGCGCACATGATTCAGCGAGGTTGGTGAATACTTGCAGGCCTTATACGTATCGGCAATCAGTTTCTGCATACCCTTGTCCTTTATCAAAGCGATGGCCGCACGGAAGGCACAGAGTTCTTCCAGATGCGACATATCGATGCCGTAATAGTCAGGATAGCGGATTTGCGGCGAACTCGACACCATCACAATCTTTTTTGGATGCAGACGGTCGAGAATCTTAAAGATGCTCTCTTTCAGCGTCGTGCCTCGCACTATCGAGTCATCGATGATCACGAGGTTATCCTCGTATGGTTTCAGCGATCCATAACTGATGTCATAGACGTGAGCTGCCAGGTCGTTGCGCTCAGAATTGTCTGCGATAAAGGTGCGCAGTTTGATGTCTTTCCATACCACCTTCTCTATGCGTACCTCTCCGTGAAGTTGACGGAAACCGTCCGTCATGCCATAGAAGGCGACTTCAGCCGTATTGGGAATATAAGAAAAGACCGTGTGATCCACATCGCCATCGATAGCCTTGAGGATAACGGGCGTCAGTTGCTCACCTAGTCGTTTGCGCTCCTGATAGATGTCGCGGTCAGAACCACGACTGAAATAGATGCGCTCAAACGAGCAGGCACTCAGGGGCTGGGCAGGCATAATCTGTTCCAATAGGCTCTCACCGTTTTTATGAACGATTAGTGCCTCGCCTGGCTGGAGTTCGCAGATTTCTTCTGTCTGCAGATCAAATGTCGTCTGCAATACAGGCCGCTCACTTGCTAGGGCGATGATTTCATCGTTGCGATAGTAGAATGCCGGACGGATACCCCATGGATCGCGCACAGCAAACATCTCGCCAGAACCCGTCAGTCCGCACATCACATAACCACCGTCATAGTGGAGCATCGTAGTCCTCAAGACGTTGGCCATCTCTACGTGGTTGTCAATGTAGTCTGTAATGTCTGTGCCTTTCAGCCCTCTCTTCTTAGCCTCAGTGAAAAGCCGCTCCACCTCACGATCCAAGCGATGCCCCATCAGTTCCAGTGTGATGTAAGAGTCGCCGTAGATTCGTGGTGACTGGCCTTGTGAAGTGAGGAATTGGAAGACCTCGTCGATATTAGTCATATTGAAGTTGCCGCACAGACAAAGGTTCTTGGCTCGCCAGTTGTTACGTCGTAAAAATGGATGCACGAAGGTCAGCCCGCTCTTGCCTGTCGTCGAGTAGCGCAGATGCCCCATGAACAGTTCGCCTGCCATCATTTGGGTAACCCGCGAGAAGACCTCCGTGATGGCATCCTTGCCTTCGGCCTTCTCACGAAACATATACTCAGTGCCAGGCCTGTTTTTCAGACTCACCGAGGCGATGCCGGCTCCTTCCTGACCACGATTGTGCTGTTTCTCCATCATCAGGTAGAGTTTGTTGAAACCATACCGCCAAGTTCCGTATTTCTGTTCGTAGAAACTCTTTGGCTTCAACAGACGAATCATCGCCACACCGCACTCATGCTTTAGTTGTTCCATGTCAGATACAAGCCTTAATGAACGACATAAACAGTGGATGCGGATGTAACACTGTTGACGAATACTCAGGGTGGAACTGGGTGCCGATGTACCACCGTTTTTCCGGTATTTCAACGATCTCCACAAGACGAGCGGCAGGGTTGATGCCTACGCACTTCATGCCGGCAGCCTCATACTCCTCCTTATATATATTATTGAACTCGTAGCGATGGCGATGGCGTTCCTTTATAAGCGTCTCTTCACCATAAGCCTCATAGGTACGACTGCCTTTCACCAATTCGCAGTCGTAGGCACCCAATCGCATCGTGCCACCCATTTGGGTGATACTCTTCTGCTCCTCCATCAAGTCGATTACAAACGGTGGTGCGAGATTACTTTCTGTGCTTGAACTATTCTCGCGCCTCTGCACCTCCGTACTCCCGCACCCCCCAAATTCGGCGCTTGTCGCATCCTGATAGCCCAATACATTTCGTGCGAATTCGATGACCATCATCTGCATGCCGAGACAGATGCCAAAGGTCGGAACGTCGTGAGTACGCCCGTATTCGGCGGCCATGATTTTCCCCTCGATGCCGCGCTGCCCAAAGCCAGGACAGATGACGATGCCCGCCATACTGCTTAGTTTGTCGTCCACATTCCGAGCGTCAATCTCCTCGCTGTTGACGAAATGGATTCTGGTCTTCACATCGTTGTAGATGCCTGCCAGATTAAGACTCTCGCGAATGCTCTTGTAGGCGTCCTGCAGGTCGTATTTCCCCACCAGCGCCACATGAACCTCACGAGAGGCTGTGCGCTGTTTCTCCAAGAAGTTTCTCCAGGAGTTCATGGCTGGTGTCTCCCCTACGGGAATGCCGATCTTCCGCAGTATGGCCGCATCAAGTCCTTGCCGTTGCATGTTTACGGGCACCTCGTAGATGCTGGGCATATCCTCGCTCTGCACCACGCATTCCAGATCGACATTACAGAAAGAAGCCACCTTCAGGCGCATAGAGTCATTGAGGTGGCGTTCTGTTCTTAACACGAGAATGTCTGGCTGAATACCCATGCTCTGTAGTTCCTTCACGGAATGCTGTGTGGGTTTGGTCTTCAGTTCGTCGGCGGCTTTCAGATAGGGCACATAAGTCAGATGCACACAAACCGCATCGCGCCCCAGTTGCCAGCGCAACTGTCGGATAGCCTCCATAAACGGCGCACTCTCAATGTCGCCGATGGTTCCTCCGACCTCCGTGATGACAAAATCCAGGTCGGGAGAGGTCCTCAGCATTCGCCTTTTGATCTCATCGGTGATGTGAGGAACCACTTGGATTGTCTTGCCTAGATAGTCACCGTGGCGCTCGCGGTCGATGACCGTTTTATAGATGCGCCCAGTGGTGATGCTGTTGTCACGCGTGGTATGAATACCCGTAAACCGCTCATAGTGTCCCAGGTCGAGGTCGGTCTCGAAACCGTCCTCCGTCACGTAGCACTCTCCATGTTCGTAGGGATTCAGCGTCCCTGGGTCGATATTGATGTAGGGGTCGAACTTCTGGATCGTTACCTTGTAACCGCGTGCCTGAAGTAGTTTGCCGATTGATGCAGAGATGATTCCCTTTCCCAAAGAGGAAACGACGCCTCCCGTGACGAATATGTACTTAATATCCATGCCGTGTTGTTTTGAAGTTTGCTTGTCTCTTAATCCTTAACTCTTAGTCTTCTGTTTCTCTGCGATGTGCTCCTCATATTCTGCCAGTTCTCGTTCACCAATGTGTGCCAGACCATAGTGTTCGTCGTGTTGTGAGAAGTCAAGCCCCACTTTTTCACTATAAACCGAGACGCGCATGGGGATGAGCATGTCGATCAGCTTGTAACCCAGCCAGCTCATGCCGAAGGTATAGACGAACACGATGACGATGGCCAGCAGGTGATAAAGGAAGATTACGAAACCATCCCATGTGCCGGCAATAAGTCCCTCTTAAATGAAGATTCCCGTCAACACTGTACCGAAGATACCACCTGTGCCGTGGGTAGGGAAGACGTCGAGCGCATCGTCGATACGGGAGTGCGAACGCCAATATACGGCGATGTTGCAGATGAGCGTGATGACAAACGCTATGAAGATGCTCTGCCCCACAGTGACATAGCCTGCCGACGGTGTGATGGCCACCAGGCCAACCACACAACCCACGGCAGCTCCCATTGCCGATGGCTTGCGCCCTCGCAGACAATCAAAGAATATCCACGTCATCATCGCTGTCGCCGAGGCGGTGTTCGTGTTTAGGAATGCCTTGATGGCCTGTCCGTCAGCATGCAGTGACGAGCCTGCATTGAAGCCGAACCAGCCCAGCCACAACATCGCTGCACCCAGTAGCACGAAGGGAATGTTGGCGGGTTCGCTCTTGCGTGTTTCAGCCTTACGACTTCCTAAGAAGATTGCACCTGCCAGTGCCGCCACACCACTTGATGCATGAACCACGATACCGCCTGCGAAGTCGATGACGCCCCACTTCATGAACAGTCCCTCCGGATGCCACGTCATGTGGGCCAGCGGACAATAGATGACGAAGAAAAAGAACATCATGAAGAACATGTAGGCCGAGAAACGCACACGCTCGGCAAACGAGCCGGTAATCAATGATGGGGTGATGATGGCGAACTTCATCTGAAACAGGGCGAACAATGCCAATGGAATTGTTGCCCCACCTAATATGTTACCGGCAGGTGTCGTATAGACTTCACCGCCAACTCCGTGGAACATAGGGAACGTTAGTGGACTGCCGATCACTCCGCCTATATCATCACCAAAGCACAGTGAGAAACCAATCACCACCCAAAGCACAGAAATCAATCCCATGGCAATGAATGACTGTAACATTGTCGATATGACGTTCTTCGCTCCCACCATACCGCCGTAGAAGAACGACAGACCAGGTGTCATCATCAATACAAAAATCGTGGCTGTAATGAGCCACGCCACGTCGGCAGCCGAGATTATCGACCAATCACATTCAAAGGTTGGCTCTCCTACCGCCAAACCTGAGACGGCTATCAGTGTCATGGCCGCCATCAGGATTATCCAACGTCTTTTTACCTTCAAAGTCTTCATACCTTACATTTATATGTCCTGTGTTGTTTTCAAGGTGCAAAAGTAATACATTTTTGCATTAAATATCATCAATTTGCTTTCTGTTTGAATGTTAAATAGCCGTCACACTTACATTATGTAAAGTTTTAAGCCTATTTTCTTTCAACTTGCTGACGTTTTGCATTCAAAATCCACTATTTCATATCAAAAAGTCAAACACCTTAAAAAATCCCCTCTCCTATTCGTGTTGAGGAGAGGGGGGAACCTGGTAAAGATTAAGGTTGCAGCGTAAAACCGAGAACCAGGTATGCTTTCTGTGAACAGGGATTGCCCGTCACCTGACCAAAGATGGGGATAGAGAACGAGTCGGTCACTTTAATGTCCTTAGTCGCTCGCAGCGACAGATTGGTGACAGCAAAGCCCGTCGTGCCATACGATGTAGTGGCGAAAGGGACGACGCCAGCCGTAGCAGTCCAGTCGATCGTAGCTAGCTTGAACGGGACGTTTGCCTCAAAATAACTGCTATAGGCGCGCTTGCCTTCTTTATTATAACCATCATTGCCTGCGAAGTTTGTATACCAAGTGAGGGCGACAGGGCCGAAGTCATAGCCGACGGTGGCCTCAAACACATGGTTGGTTCCGTGGGCATCGTACTTGAAATAGCGGGCATCAGGATCAAGACCCACATTGAACCAGTAGTCGGTGACGCCGATATTGAAACCTCCAATGGTATAGCCTAATGTCAGGTCGAACTCCTTCACATCGTCAGGATTGGTCAGTCCATAACTGCCCCAGGCTGTCAGCGACAAACCTTTATAACCTACTCCAAGAGTTGGCTGAATGGCTACACTACCCAAGTCCTGGCCACGCCAGATATAACTACTTACGATATCTCCACTAATCGTCGTTTTAATCTCATCCTGTGCAAAGGCGGTCATCCCCATGACCATTCCCATTGCAAATAAAACAATCTTTTTCATAATTCTAAACTTCACTTAGTTATAACAAGCCTCTCCATGCTCGTAGATATCAAGTCCTTCCTCCTCGATGCGACCATCCACACGCAGGCCGTGAGTATACTTGATTCCGTAGAAGAGAACGAATCCGCAGGCAGCAGCCCAGAGATCGATCACCAGAATGCCGAAGCACTCAGCACCGAAGAATCCCCAGCCGTGGCCGTAGAAGGCACCGTTAGAAGTAGACAGCAGGCCTGTCATCAGCGTGCCGAGGATACCACAGACACCGTGTACTGACGAGGCGCCCACAGGATCGTCGATATGCAGCACGTGATCGATGAACTCGATAGCAAAGACCAATACCAGTCCGCAGACCAGACCAATGATAATAGCACCCATTGGCGATACAAGGTCACAGCCTGCCGTGATACCCACAAGTCCGGCCAGTACACCGTTGAGCGTCAGAGAGAGTGACGGTTTACCATATTTAATATAGGTGAGGAACATTGTGGCCACACCACCGGCAGCAGCAGCGAGGTTCGTAGTCAGGAACACATGCGAGATAGCCACACGGTTCACCTCACCACTTGCAGCCAGCTGAGAGCCTGGGTTGAATCCAAACCATCCCAGCCAGAGGATGAACACACCCAACGCAGCCATCGTCAGGTTGTGGCCCGGGATAGCACGGCTCTTGCCGTTTTTCGCATATTTGCCGATACGAGGACCGAGGGCCAGCGCACCTATCAGAGCCAGCACACCACCCACGCTATGCACGATGGCAGAGCCTGCAAAGTCGTGGAACACGTCGCCAAACGTCTTCATCATAAAGCCGTCGGCAGCATCGCTGCAAAGCCATCCGCCGCCCCACGTCCAGTGACCTTCGACGGGATAGATAATCAGAGAGATCATGGCGCTGTAAATCAGATACATAGAGAACTTTGTACGCTCAGCCATCGCACCGCTGACGATAGTGGCAGAGGTGGCACAGAAGACGGTCTCAAAGATCAGGAAACCCTCTACAGGCAGATCACCTTTGTAGAAACTCAGGTCACCCCAGTTTGGCATACCAATGAAACCGCCAAGCACATCGCCGCCAAACATGAATCCGAAACCTAAGAAGAAGAACAGCAACGAGCCGAACATGAAGTCGACAAAGTTCTTCATTAGGATGTTGGCCGTGTTCTTACTACGCGTAAATCCCGCTTCACACAACGCAAAGCCCGGCTGCATCCAGAAAACCAACATGGCTGCCAATAGCATCCATACAGTATCAAGTGATAATCCAATTTCGCTCATAACTATGATTCTTTAATTCTTACTATTATTTCTTGTCTCTCAATACGGTGTCACCATGTTCGCCTGTGCGGATGCTCCACGTGTCGATCATCTCGCTCACGAAAATGCGGCCGTCGCCGACCTCACCCGTATGGGCCACCTCCAGTATCACCTTCACCGTCGGCTTTACCAGCGGATCACGACATACAATGGTCAGTGCCACACGCTCTATCACGTCAGTCGAATACTGGACGCCACGATAGATCCTCTCCTGACGGCTCTGTCCGATGCCGTGCACGTTATGGTACTCAAACCAGTCGATGTCTGAGTTGAGCAAGGCCTCCTTGACCTCCTCAAACTTCGTCTTCCTGATAATTGCTTCAATCCTTTTCATACCTTTTTACCTTAATTAAATTAATACAAACTTGTTATCTTGAAAGCTTTCCGGCTGCAAAGTTACGGTGATTCATGAAAATAAACCGTATATATTTCCAACTTTGATACAACAAAATTAGGCAAAGTAACAAAGTGTAAACCAGACAAGTGAAAAGTCTTGCGATTTCTTTTCGTTTTGTCGTAAATTTGATACAATTTTGAACAAAGTGTCATTTGTGTGCGGTCAACAAATAAAATAATGCAATAAAAACGATTGGTTTACTAACTTTTTGTATTACCTTTGCACCCGAAATCGAGATAAAAGAAAGATTAAGTTAGGATAATATGACAAAAAGTGAGCTAAACGGACTGTATCAGCCACAATATGAGCACGACGCTTGCGGCGTAGGCATGGTGGTGAACATAAACGGCAGCAAAAGTCACGAACTGGTGGATCAGGCACTGCGTGTGTTGGAGAACATGGAACACAGAGGTGCCGAGACCAGAGACAAGACGGGCGACGGTGCAGGTATCATGGTGCAGATTCCCCACGAGTTCATTCTGTTGCAGGGCATCCCTGTTCCCGAAAAAGGAAAGTACGGCACGGGACTGGTGTTCCTGCCAAAAGAAGAGAAGGCGCAGCAGGCGATCCTGAGCGTGATGATCGAGGAGATCGAGCGCGAGGGGCTGCAGTTGATGCATCTCAGGGCCGTGCCAACGAATCCTGAGGTATTGGGTGTTGGCGCCCGTGAGGTGGAGCCTGCAATCAAGCAAGTGTTCGTGACGGGCGTTTCCGAAGGGGCAGTACCAGTATTTGAACGTATATTATATAAGGTACGCAAGAGAATTGAAAATCGCGTGGATAGCGAGGATTTCTACATCTGCTCGCTGTCGAGCAAGAACATCATCTATAAAGGCATGCTGACCAGCGGCCAACTGCGTCGCTATTTCCCCGATTTGTCGAACGATTATTTTACGAGCGGACTGGCACTGGTACACTCGCGCTTTTCGACTAACACATTCCCCAAATGGAAACTGGCCCAGCCCTTCCGTCTGTTGGCACATAACGGTGAGATCAACACCATCCGCGGCAATCGAGGTTGGATGAAGGCGCGAGAAAGTGTGCTCTCAAGCGAGGCCCTGGGAGATATCAAGGACCTGCGGCCGATTGTGCAGGAGGGCATGAGTGATTCTGCCAGCCTCGACAACGTGTTCGAGTTCCTGATGATGAGCGGCCTGTCGCTGCCACAGGCGATGGCGATACTCGTTCCTGAGAGTTTCAACGACAAGAACCCGATTTCTGAGGACCTGAAGGCCTTCTACGAGTACCATTCCATTCTGATGGAACCATGGGACGGTCCTGCCGCCTTGTTGTTCTCCGACGGACGCTATGCCGGTGGCATGCTGGATAGAAACGGCCTTCGCCCCAGCCGCTATACCATCACCAGACAAGGCATGATGGTGGTGGCCAGTGAGGTAGGCGTGATGGACTTCGAACCAGGCGATGTGGTCAGCAAAGGCCGCTTGCAGCCAGGAAAGATCTTGCTCATTGACACGCAGGAAGGAAAGATTTACTACGACGGTGAGATCAAGGAGAAGCTTGCGAAGGCACATCCCTACCGCGAGTGGCTCAGCGAGAACCGCGTGCAACTGGAGAAACTGAAGAGTGGTCGCCACGTGGACAATAGCGTGAGCGATCTCGAGCGCAAACTCGTGAATTTCGGCTTCGGGCAAGAGGACATCGACAAGACGATCATCCCCATGGCGACGGCCGGACAGGAACCTGTGGCGGCAATGGGCAATGACACGCCGCTGGCGGTGATCAGCGACCGTCCGCAGGTGTTCTTCAACTACTTCCGTCAGCAGTTTGCCCAGGTGACGAACCCCGCCATCGACCCGATTCGAGAAGAATTGGTGATGTCGTTGACAGAATACATCGGCGCTGTGGGAACTAACATCCTGACACCTGACGCGTCGAACTGCAAGATGGTGCGCCTTCCCCAACCCGTATTGACCAACACACAACTCGATATACTTTGCAACATCCGCTACAAGGGCTTCAACACCAGGAAACTCCCCATAGCTTTCATCTCCCCCGACCCCTCCAAAGGAGGGGAGGACCTGCGGGCTGCATTGGATAAACTCTGTGCAGATACAGAAAAAGCTGTGGACGAAGGCTATAACTACATCATTCTCACCGATCGCGAAGAGGATGTCCGCAAGGCCCTCCCCTCCTTTGGAGGGGTCGGGGGAGGTTATATCCCATCATTGCTGGCGGTCTCGGCCGTGCATCATTATCTGATCAGCGTGGGTAAGCGTGTGCAGACTGCCCTGATTGTAGAGAGCGGCGAGATTCGCGAGACGATGCATGCGGCCCTGTTGCTGGGCTATGGTGCCTCGGCGCTGTGCCCCTATATGACTTTCGCCATCCTCGACGATCTGGTGAAGAAAGGCAAGATCCAGGAGGAGTATGCAACGGCTGAAGCCCACTACATTAAGGCCGTGGACAAAGGTTTGAAGAAGATTATGTCGAAGATGGGCATCTCGACCATCCGCTCGTATCGTGGCGCAAAGATCTTCGAGAGCATCGGGCTGAGCGAGGATTTGCTCCGTCGCTATTTCGGCACGGAGACGAGCACCATTGGCGGCATCGGCCTGAAAGAGATTGCCCGCGACCAGATAAAATTTAGTGAAGAATCTTCACTTAAAAACCACGGCCAGTTCTCTTGGCGTAAAGACGGCATTGCGCATGCCTGGAACCCGGAGACGATCGCCAAACTGCAACTCGCCACACGACAGGGCAGTTATGAGAAGTTCAAGGATTGGGCAAAGCTTGTAGACGAGAAGGAATCACCCATCTTTATCCGCGACTTCTTCGGATGGAAGAAGGCCGCCAATCCTGTGCCTATCGATGAGGTGGAGTCTGTGGAGTCAATCGTGAAGCACTTTGTGACGGGCGCCATGTCGTTCGGTGCCTTGAGCATCGAGGCCCACGAGGCGCTGGCTTTAGCGATGAACAAACTCGGCACGCGCTCGAACACCGGTGAGGGTGGTGAGGACAATGGTCGCTACCACACCGAGGTGGACGGTGTCAGCCTCAGTTCGAAGACGAAACAGATCGCCTCTGGACGTTTTGGCGTGACGGCAGAGTATCTGGTGAATGCCGAGGAGATACAAATCAAGGTGGCGCAGGGTGCGAAGCCAGGCGAAGGTGGGCAGTTGCCTGGCTTTAAGGTCAACGATATCATCGCCAAGACGCGTAATGCTATTCCTGGCATCTCGCTCATCTCACCCCCGCCGCATCACGACATCTATTCAATCGAGGATCTGGCGCAACTCATCTTCGACCTCAAGAATATCAACCCAGCAGCTGCCGTCAGCGTGAAACTGGTGGCAGAGAGCGGTGTAGGAACCATCGCAGCGGGGGTGGCCAAGGCCAAGGCCGACCTTATCGTCATCAGCGGAGCCGAAGGCGGCACGGGAGCCAGCCCTGCCTCGAGCATGCGCTTCGCAGGCATCTCGCCGGAGATCGGTCTCGCCGAGACACAGCAGACGCTGGTGCGCAACGGCCTCCGCCATCAGGTGCGCTTGCAGACCGACGGACAGTTGAAGACCGCCAAGGATGTGATCATCATGGCGATGCTAGGCGCCGACGAGTTCTCGTTTGGCACGCTGCCGCTGATAGTGCTGGGTTGCGTGATGATGCGCAAATGCAACACGAACACCTGCCCGATGGGCGTCGCCACTCAGAACCCAGAGTTGCGCAAGCACTTCGAAGGTCGCGCCGAGTACGTAGTGAACTTCTTCACGTTCCTCGCTCAGCAGGTGAGAGAGTATCTGAGCGAAATCGGCGTACACAGTCTGAAGGAGATTATCGGTCACACCGAAAACCTCACCCCTATCCCCTTTCCAAGGGGCGAGGGGAACCTTCAGGGCGAGGGGAGTGTTGCCGCAGAGAAGTGGCGCACCATTGATTTCACCCGCTTGTTGCACAAACCAGATACAGAAAAGGCGCTCTGCTGGGACCGTGGCGCCTACACCAAAGTGAGCGGTGTGAAGGACGAGGAAATCATCCGTGCAGCCCAAAAGGCCATTGACAGTACAGAGGAAGTGACACTTGACTACACAATCAAGAACACAGATCGTGCTGTGGGAACAATGCTCAGTGGCGTGATCGCCAAGCGGTATGGCGAAGCTGGCCTGCCCGATGCCACGATCAAAATCAAGTTCAAAGGCTCTGCCGGACAGTCGTTTGGTGCCTTCGCCGTGCATGGGCTCGACATCCGGCTGGAGGGCGAGGCCAACGACTACTTCGGCAAGGGTCTCAGCGGCGGCCGTATCTCGATTCTGCCACCTGCTCGTTGCAGCGATGACTTCAAAGCCGAGGATAATATCATCGCGGGAAACACGGGACTCTATGGAGCCACCAGCGGTGAGCTCTATATCAATGGTAAGGTGGGTGAGCGTTTCGGCGTGCGTAACTCTGGAGCCATCGCCGTTATCGAGGGTGCTGGCGACCACTGCTGTGAGTATATGACAGGTGGACGTGTGGTTGTGCTTGGAAAAACGGGTAGGAACTTCGCTGCTGGTATGTCTGGAGGCGTGGCCTATGTCTACGACCCTGACCATACTTTTGACTACTTCTGCAACATGGATATGGTTGAACTCTCATTAGTCGAGGACAGTGTCTCACGTAAGGAACTTCTCGAACTGATCCGTCAGCACTATCTGCATACAGGTTCCGCTTTGGCAGGAAGGATGCTCGATGACTGGCATCGCAGCATCGAGGATTTCATCCAGGTAGTACCTATTGAGTACAAACGGGTGCTCGAAGAGGAGAAGATGAAAAAGCTGCACGAGAAGATCGCCGATATCCAAAGGGATTATTAAAATGTAAATGGTAAATTGTCAAATTGTAAATTACAATGGGAAATCCGAAAGCATTTTTAGAGATACACCGCCAAGAGGCGGGATATCGTCCGATTCACGATAGAATCCACGACTTTGGCGAGGTGGAACAGACGCTCAATACACACCAACGCCGTGAACAGGCTTCACGCTGCATGGATTGTGGCGTGCCGTTCTGCCACTGGGCCTGTCCGCTGGGCAACAAGGCTCCTGAATGGAACGATGCCCTGTATAAAGGAGACTGGAATTTGGCATACAGACTGCTGTCGAGTACCAACCCCTTCCCCGAGTTCACTGGCCGCATCTGTCCTGCTTTGTGCGAGAAGGCCTGTGTGCTGAATCGCTTCAACCATGAGCCAACGACCAACCGCGAGGACGAGTGCGCCATTATCGAGGCCGCCTTCCGTGAGGGGTATATCCTGCCTCGCACAGACATTGTACGCAATGGGAAGAAGGTCGCCGTCATCGGTGCCGGCCCTGCCGGTCTCGCTGCTGCCAACGACCTCAACCTGATGGGCTACAGCGTCACTGTCTTCGAGAAGAACGAGGCCGCTGGCGGATTGCTGCGCTACGGCATCCCCAACTTCAAACTCAACAAAGCCATCGTCGACCGCCGCCTGCAATTGCTGGAAGCCGAGGGCATAGAGTTCCAGTACGGAAGTACTGTAACAATTGACAATGGACAATTGACAATTGATAATGGTTCTGCTGATAATAATTGTCAATTATCAATTATCAATTGTCAATTTGATGCCATTGTGATGGCATCAGGCACTCCTGTCGCCCGCGATCTCAAAGCCCCTGGCCGCGAACTCAAGGGCGTACACTTCGCTCTCGAACTGCTCTCCCAGCAGAATCGCCTCCTCGCCGGAATGGAGTTTAGCAAAGACGAACGCATCACTGCTAAGGGAAAAGATGTTCTCGTGATAGGTGGTGGTGACACTGGTTCCGATTGCATTGGCACAGCCCACCGTCAGGGCTGCAAGAGTGTCACGCAAATCGAAATCATGCCTAAGCCCGCAGAAGGCCCAGAAGACCCGCAGAATCCTTGGCCCAACTGGCCGCGCACCCTCAAGACCACCTCATCGCACGAAGAGGGATGCACCCGCCGTTGGAACATCAACACGCTTGAGTTCTTGGGTGAGAACGGCTGTCTGACTGGTGTTAAGGTTCAGGAAATCGACTGGCAACCAAATCCTGATGGCGGCCGTCCCGTCATGGTAGAGAAGGGCGAGCCCGAGATCATCAAGGCCGAACTTTGTCTGTTGGCCATGGGATTTTTGAAGCCTGAGCACCCCGAATACCCTGACAATGTCTTTGTCTGCGGCGATGCCCAGAGTGGTGCCTCGCTCGTAGTACGGGCTATGGCAAGCGGTATAGAGACAGCAAAGAAAGTAAACGAACACCTCTCGAAATGAAACGTTTCCCATTCACCAAGATGCACGGATGCGGCAATGACTATATTTATGTCAACGCCATGCAGCACCCTATCGCCGACCCTTCTACGGCTGCTATACAATGGAGCGACCGTCACAAGGGCATTGGTTCCGACGGGCTGGTGATCATTGACAAAAGTCCTGTCCCCGAGGCTGACTATTCCATGCGCATCTTCAATGCCGACGGCTCTGAAGCCATGATGTGTGGCAATGCCTCGCGCTGCATTGGCAAATACCTCTATGAGAAAGCCATCACGGCGAAGACGGAGATCCGGCTGTTGACGCTCTCAGGCGTCAAGACACTCCAACTGCATCTGGCTGGCAGCAGGGTCGAGACGGTCACTGTCGACATGGGTGAGCCTGTATTGGAAGACGAGGCACTGTTCGATTCCAGTCTCACGGATAGCCCGGCGGCAGGCGAGGTAGCACGTTTTGTCTCAATGGGTAATCCTCATTATGTCGTCTTTACCGATGATGTTGACCAGGTTGCTGAAAGAGGGCGCATCCTTGAACATCATCCGGCCTTTCTTCAACGCTGCAACATTGAGTTTGCCCGCATTGAGGCGGACGGGCGTATCAGAACGCGAGTCTGGGAACGTGGCAGCGGCATTACGATGGCGTGTGGGACTGGTGCCTGTGCTACTGCCGTTGCCGCCTGCCTCTCTGGGCGGGCAGGCAGGCGCAGCACCATCGCGATGGACGGTGGCGATCTCCTTATTGAATGGCGCGAAAGTGATCATCACGTCCTCATGACTGGTCCTGCCACCTTTGTCTTTGACGGCGAGATCAAAATTTAATTTTCAATCATCAATTGTCAATTATAATAATATGGCATTAGTAAACATTCACTTCCAGAACCTGCAGAACAATTACCTGTTCGCCGACATTGCCAAGAAGGTGAACGCCTTCAAGGTGATGCACCCCCAAGCCGACGTCATCAGCCTTGGTATCGGTGATGTCACCCAGCCGCTATGTCCCGCCATTGTCGAGGCCATGCACAAGGCCGTCGACGAGATGGGCTCTGTAGACGGTTTCCGAGGCTACGGGCCTGAACAGGGCTATGAGTTCCTCCGCGAGGCCATCCTCAAGAACGACTTTGCACCCCGTGGTGTACGCCTCAGCCTCGACGAGATATTCATCAACGACGGTGCCAAAAGTGACACAGGCAACTTCCAGGAGCTGCTCCATTGGGACAACTTCATAGGCGTCACCGACCCCATATATCCCGTTTATATCGACTCGAACGTGATGATTGGCCGTTGTGGCACTTATCTTGACGGGCATTGGACGAATGTGCGCTATATGCCCACAACAGCAGAGAACGGTTTTATACCCGAACTCCCCAAAGGCAGACCCGTGGATGTCATCTATCTCTGCTTTCCTAACAACCCGACGGGTACGGTCATCACCAAGCAGGAACTGCGCAAGTGGGTGAACTACGCCTTGAAGAACGATGCCCTCATACTCTTCGATGCCGCCTATCAGGCCTACATACAGGATCCCTTCATCCCACACAGCATTTACGAGATTCGAGGTGCCCGAAAATGTGCCGTTGAGTTCCGCTCATTCTCCAAGACAGCTGGCTTTACGGGTGTACGCTGTGGCTATACCGTCGTGCCAAAAGAGGTTACTGTCAGCACCTTCGAGGGCGAGCGCATCTCGCTCAACCAGCTGTGGCTACGCCGTCAATGTACCAAATTCAACGGCACCAGCTACATCTCGCAGCGTGCTGCCGAGGCCATCTACTCGCCTGAGGGTAAGCAGCAGGTACAGCAGACTATCGACTACTATATGCGGAATGCTGCTCGCATGCTCTGCGTGCTGCGAAACATCGGATTCGAGTGCTATGGCGGTGAGAATGCCCCTTACATTTGGATGCGTACCCCCGACGGCACTACCTCCTGGCAGTTTTTCGAACAGCTGCTCTATGGGGCGAATGTCGTCTGCACACCTGGCGTAGGCTTCGGTCCCAGCGGCGAGGGTTATGTACGCTTCACCGCCTTTGGTAGTCACGAGCAGACGGAGGAGGCGCTTAAACGAATAGAAAAATGGAAGAATCAACATTAACAAACACTAAATAACAACGATTATGGAAGCATTAAGATTTCAGGTTGTCGGCGAAGCATTCAAGAAGAAGCCGCTCGACGTAAAAACACCAAGTGAAAGACCCGCAAAGTATTTTGGAAAGAAGGTCTTCAACCGCGAGAAGATGTACAAGTATCTGCCGAAGGATGTCTACGAGAAGATGATAGACGTGATGGACAACGGTGCCCGTCTCGACCGTGAGATAGCCGATGCCGTGGCAGAAGGTATGAAACAGTGGGCCACGGAGAATGGCGTGACGCACTATACACACTGGTTCCAGCCCCTCACCGAGGGTACCGCAGAGAAGCACGACTCGTTTATCGAGCACGACGGCAAGGGCGGCATGGTGGAGGAGTTCACCGGAAAGCTGCTCGTTCAGCAGGAGCCCGATGCCTCATCGTTCCCCTCTGGTGGCATCCGCTCGACCTTCGAGGCCCGCGGCTACTCTGCCTGGGATCCCACATCGCCGGTGTTCATCATCGACGACACGCTGTGCATCCCTACCGTCTTCATCTCTTATAGCGGCGAGGCGCTCGACTACAAGGCTCCGCTGCTCCGCGCCCTGCATGCCGTGAACGTGGCTGCTACAGAGGTTTGCCATTACTTTGACCCCAGCGTGAAGAAGGTGACCTCTAACCTCGGCTGGGAACAGGAGTACTTCCTCGTGGACGAAGGTCTCTACGCTGCCCGTCCTGACCTGCTGCTGACAGGGCGCACGCTGATGGGACACGACTCGGCGAAGAACCAGCAGATGGACGACCACTACTTCGGCTCCATCCCTGAGCGTGTGGCGGCCTTCATGCGTGAACTGGAGATTGAGGCGCTGGAACTGGGCGTCCCCTGCAAGACCCGTCACAACGAGGTGGCCCCCAACCAGTTTGAGTTGGCACCGATTTTCGAAGAGACGAACCTCGCCGTAGACCACAACATGCTGCTGATGTCGGTGATGAAGCGTGTGGCCCGTAAGCACGGCTTCCGCGTGCTGCTGCATGAGAAGCCCTTCGCAGGCATCAACGGTAGCGGTAAGCACAACAACTGGTCGCTCTCTACGGACAACGGTGTCCTGTTGCACGCTCCTGGTAAGACCGCTGAGCAGAACCTGCGCTTCGCCACGTTCATCGTAGAGACGCTGATGGGTGTCTATAAGCACAACGGACTGCTGAAAGCCTCGATCATGAGTGCTACCAACGCTCATCGTCTGGGTGCCAACGAGGCGCCTCCTGCCATCGTCAGTTCGTTCCTCGGCAAGCAGGTTTCTGAATTGCTCGACCACATCGAGAAGGCCGACGTGGATGACGTGCTTGCTATGGCTGGCAAGCAGGGCCTGAAGATGGATATCCCGGAGATTCCTGAACTGTTCATCGACAACACCGACCGTAACCGCACCTCGCCCTTTGCCTTCACAGGAAACCGTTTCGAGTTCCGAGCCGTAGGTTCTGAGGCCAACTGCGCCAGTGCGATGATCGCCCTCAACAGCGCCGTCGCCGAGGCCCTTGTAAGCTTTAAGAAGCGAGTGGATGCCATGATTCCTGAGTTCGAGAAGAAACTCGCAGGCACTACCCACAGCGCTACCTTCCATGCCATCATCGATGTGCTGCGCGAGGACATCAAAACCTGTAAGCCCATCCGCTTCGACGGCAACGGCTATTCCGACGAGTGGGTACGGGAGGCTGCCAAGCGGGGACTCGACGTGGAGAAGTCGTGTCCGAAGATCTTCGAGCGTTACCTCGACCCCGAGAGCATCGAGATGTTCGAGAGCCTGGGTGTGATGACGAAGAAGGAGCTTGAGGCCCGCAACGAGGTGAAGTGGGAGACCTACACGAAGAAGATTCAGATCGAGGCCCGTGTACTCGGCGACCTCTCGATGAACCATATCATCCCTGTGGCCACCCGCTATCAGAGTGCGCTGCTGAAGAATGTGGATAGTGTCTCTACTGTCTTCCCCCTCGACAAGGCCGAGAAGCTCAATGCCCGCAACCTCAAGATCATCGAGGAGATTGCCGAGCGCACCAGTGCCATCGAGAAGGGAGTGGAGGAGCTTGTCAACGCCCGCAAGCTGGCCAATAAGATTGAGGACGAGCACGAGAAAGCCATCGCTTATCACGATAACGTTGAGCCGAAACTCGATGCTATCCGCTACCAAATTGACAAGTTGGAGTTGATAGTAGACGACTCGCTCTGGCCGTTACCTAAGTACCGCGAACTGTTGTTCATTAGATAACAACAAGCATGCCTATAATTATTGTTCCTTGTCCTTCAGGGCTTTGTCTACGCTGCCGGCATGAAGCAGGCGCCGGCGGGCTTCGGTATAATCCAGTCCTAAATAGTCCTGGAGCATCCGCGTGCCGCGGTCTATCAGTTTGTTGTTCGTCAGCTGCATCTTTACCATGCGGTTACCCTCGACACGGCCCAAGCGGATCATCAGTGTGGTGGAGATCATATTGAGCACCATCTTCTGAGCCGTGCCACTTTTCATGCGAGTGGATCCTGTGACGAATTCCGGACCCACGATGACTTCTATGGGGTAGTCGGCCTCTGCGGCAAGCGGGGTTTCGGGATTGTTGGTGATGCAGCCTGTCAGCAGCCCGTGCTGCCTTGCCTCGCGGAGGGCGCCGACCACATAGGGGGTCGTGCCCGAGGCGGCAATGCCTATCACCGTGTCATCGGCAGCAGGGTGATAGGCCTGCAGGTCAAGCCACCCTTGGACGGCAGAGTCTTCGGCTCTCTCGACGGAATGGCGCAAGGCCCTGTCGCCGCCGGCAATGATGCCTATAATCCGATCGTCTGGCATGCCAAAGGTTGGAGGCAGCTCGCTGGCGTCGAGCACACCGAGCCTGCCGCTGGTGCCTGCGCCGACATAGAAAAGTCTGCCGCCGTGCTTCATCCGCTGCACGACAGCCTCCACCAGAGGCGCGATGCTCGGCAGAATCTTGGCGACGGCCTGGGCTACGACCTGGTCTTCTTCGTTGATATGTTGTAGCAATTCTGCTACTGTCATTCGCTCCAGGTGGTCATAGCGCGACGGCTGTTCGGTGATTCGCTTTTCCTTCTCCACGAGTGCAAAATTACTAAAAATAGTCCACAAAGGGCACAAAGTACACTAAAATATTGCTAAATTTGCGTCCTTTGTGTCCTTTGTGAATAAAATATACTATCTTTGCAGTCAACTAATCCATATATAGCAATGAAAACATTACTCCTAACGGCTCTGCTGACAGCCTTCAGCTTAAACGTCGGCGCACAAACGGATTTGCCCAAGAAAGAACCTCAGCTGGAGTTTGCCCTGCAGCTGAAAGTGACTCTCGGCGAGGCTTTCTCTATTGAGAACACCCAGCATGGCAGGCGCACCGTGATTCCCATTACCGGAGGCACCTTTGAGGGGCCGCTGCTGAAAGGAACGATTGTGAACGGCGGGGCTGATTACCAGTTGGCTGATCCTCAAGGGCGGACAGAACTGGAGGCCATCTATTGCATCAAGACCGATGACGGCGTCTATATCCACGTCCGTAACAGGGGCATCATCGCTGGCGGCAAGGATGAGAACGGCCAACCGACTTTCTACTTCCGCTGTGCCCCGCAGTTCGAGGCGCCATCCGAAAGCAAATACGGCTGGCTAAACAATGCCCTCTTCCTCTGTGCTCCAGATTTCTCTGCAGGGTTCAAGGGCATTGTACTTAATGTGTGGAAAGTGAAATAGAGGCGATAATGGCCTGCAGGCGGCTGTTGAGTTCGCGGATGTCGCAGAGCAGGTTCCAGACACCATCCTCCGAAAGCACACCGCGCTTGAGACTGGCGGGCAGGAGCCCAGCCTCGTCGGCAGCAAAGTCGTGCTTCCATTCGTCGTTGCCATAATAGTCGCCGAGGATCTTGATATCCTCCTGCACCGCCTCATACTTATCCAGTGCCGCCGACAGTTCCATCACAGTCGCTGCTGTCCGCTCCAGCCGAAGCTCCATCTGCCTGATTCGATCAATCTGCTCCATATAGCCGTTATCCGCAATGGAAGTATTGTGTGACGAGTTTCTGTATCTCGTCGGGATAGCCTTCGATATTCTTTCTGAGGTTCACGTCGTCGAAGGCGCGGAGCTGAGCGATGATGCCGTCGATCATGGCTGGGGCAAATACGCCGTATTCCTCGAACGTCTTGCGCTGCTTCTCGAGACAGGAGGCACTGGCCACGCAGGAGTCGGGTAGCTGGGCCAGCGTAGCTAGGCGGTTGGCATTCTCGGCTGCATGGATGTTGACATTGACGTAAGTACGCTCAGCCAACTCAAGGGCATTCTCCATCTCAAAACCATGACGGCAGGCTACACAGAGCCCTGCCAACAGTTGGTAGAGGTCGGCACTGCCGTCGGGTGAACGCATTTCGACGGTCTGTTTGATACTGGTATCGCGGGTGTCCTGTTTCTCAAGCGGATTGGCAGCATGGCACATATCCACATCAGCGGCCCATCCCAGCGGCACACGCACCAGCACCGAACGGTTGCGATCGCCCCAGCAGACATTCGTGGGCGCCTCCTGATGAGGCACCAGGCGGAAGTAACTCATCGGATTCTTGTTGCCGAAGGCTGTGATGGCAGGAGCAAGATCCATCATGCCGGCTATCATCTTGCGGGCAGCATCGGAGAGTACACCGCCAGAGAGCATCTGGTTCTTGCCGTCCTTTACCATCCGCATGTGGATATGAAGGCCGGAACCAGCCTTGCCTGTGGTAATCTTGGGGGCAAAGGTCACGTTATAGCCTAATTGATAACCCAAGTTGCGGATGACCCACTTGGCCACCATCAGCTGATCGGCAGCCTGCTCAACGGGTACGGGCAGGAATTCTATCTCGTTCTGCTCGTAGTTCAAACCGTCGAGCGAGAAGTTGCCCACCTCGGAATGGCCGTATTTGATCTGTCCGCCAGCCTGGGCAATATATCGCATACACTGGGTGCGGAAGTCACCGCCCTTGGCATACGGTGCCGACTCATGGTAGCCGCGCTGGTCTTGGGCTGGATAGTCGCCCTTGTCTTCGCTGATCACATAATACTCCAGTTCGCCCATGGCCTGAAACTCCATGCCTGTTACCTGACGGAAGGCCTCGGCTGCTTTGTGGAGCGTATGCTCTGGCGATGACTCCAGTGGTTGGCCGTCTTTGTCGAAGAACGAGCAAAGCAGCGAGATGGTAGGAATCTCGGCGAAGGGGTCGACAAAAGCGGTACGGAAACGGGGTAATACGTAGAGATCGCTCGAACCTGCCTGGATGAATGAGAACAGGCTTGAACCGTCGACTCGCTCACCGCAGGTGAGTATGGTGTCGAGATAAGCCAAGTCGTTGACCACGAAATTCAGGGTCTTCAACTTGCCGTCGCCGCCAGGATACATGAAGTTCACCATGCGGATGTCGTTCTTCACCATATAATTAATAATGTCTTCCTTTGTAAACTCTGCCGAAGGCTTTTGCAGGAACGCAACGATAGGGTTGGCGTTCAAAATGAATTGGTTATTAGTCATAATATTTAAAGAATTATGCTGCGAAGATACAACTTTTTCTCCAACCGACCAATTGTTTTCTACTTTTATTGTCTTTTTTTCAAAAAAACACTACCTTTGCAGCCAAAAGCGAAGCAAAAGAAAGGAAAATGAAAGAGCCAAGGCTACAAGACTATCATTTGGGCAAGGGTGTGAGGGCTTTCAGTAGTACACGCAAGGGTGGTTATAGTGTGGGACGCTATGGTGAATTTAACATAAACCGTTTTTGTGGTGATACTGATGAGGCCGTCAGGCAGAACCGTGAAGCACTTTGCCAACTTCTGGACATCGAAGACTGTCGTTTGCTGATGCCACACCAGATACACCAGACGGAGATAGCTGTCGTGGACGAAGGTTTTCTTATAAGTCCTGCAGAGGAACAATCAGCCATGCTCGATGGAATCGACGCTTTGATGACGAATGTGGCGAGGGTTTGTATCGGCGTGTCGACAGCCGACTGCATCCCAGTGTTGTTGTATGACAAGTGGCATCATGCCGTCTGTGCCGTTCATGCCGGATGGCGGGGAACGGTAAAGCGCATGGTGGAAAAGGCGGTAACAAAAATGACGGATGTCTATGGCACCCGTCCTTCTGATATTGTGGCTCAGATAGGCCCAGGCATCCATCTGGACAGTTTCGAGGTGGGAGATGAGGTCTATGAGTCGTTTGCTCATGAAGGTTTCGACATGACGGCCATCGCCAGAAAGTACGAAACTGCCGATGAAATCGGTGAAAAGTGGCATATAGACCTGCCAGAATGTAATCGCCTGCAACTCATGTCTTCAGGCATCCCCACAGACCAGATAGCGGTATCTCCCGTCTGCACCTTCATGCAGTCGGATACTTATTTCTCCGCCCGTAGGCTCGGCATCAGTTCCGGACGTATTTTCAACGGCATCATGCTTTTATAGGCACTACTCCCAGCACTCTAACTCTTTTTCCAGCTCAGGTATCTGGCTGCGGTGGAAAACGGGTTCCTTGATGCCCTGGCGCTTCTGACTGCGATAGTCGTTGAGCAGCCGGAAGGCATAACGGCCCAGGAGCACGATGGCCGTCAGGTTGCAGGCCGTGAGGAAGGCCATAAAGAAGTCGACTATGTTCCACACCAGTTCGAAGCTGGCTAATGCACCAAAGATCACCATCACACCTGCAGAACAGATGCGATAGAGAGTCAGTACCTTGGTATTGGGGGTGATAAAGCGGATATTGGCCTCGCCGTAATAGTAGTTACCGATAATGCTGGAGAAGGCAAACAGCAGGATGGCGACAGCCACAAACACAGGGCCGGCAGTGCCTATCTCCGACTGGAGGGCCGACTGCGTCAGGGCGATGCCATTCAGCTCTGTCGTCTGATAGAGCCCGCTGATCAGGATGATAAAGGCTGTACACGAGCATACCAGCAAAGTATCGGTAAACACGCCCAGTGCCTGGATAAGCCCCTGCTTGACGGGATGGGAGGCGGAAGCCGTTGCCGCCACATTGGGCGCGCTGCCTTCGCCCGCCTCGTTGGAAAAGAGTCCGCGCTTCACTCCGTACATGATGGTTGCTCCGATGCCGCCGCCTGCCGCCTGATGAATGCCGAAGGCGTCTGTCAGGATTGCCTTGAAGACATGCGGAATGAGTTCGATGTTCATCACAATGATGACGATGGCCAACACCAGATAGCCGATAGCCATAATGGGCACCAGGACGGCACTGACATGGGCTATGCGCTGGATGCCGCCGAAGACGATGAACAGGGCCAGGAGCGCCAGTACGCTTCCCACCCATACGGGCGGCAGGCCGAAGGCCTCCTGCATGGCTCCACAGATGGTGTTGGCCTGGATAGAGTTGTTGGAGAGACCGAACTGGCAGGTGATGAGTATGGCAAACGTGACGGCCATCCACCGCTGGTGCAGTCCGCGCTGGATATAGTAGGCTGGCCCGCCAATGAACGAGTCTTTGTGCTTCTGTTTGAACAGCTGCGCCAATGTTGATTCTACAAAGGCCGTTGCCGAGCCGATGAGGGCGATGACCCACATCCAGAACACAGCCCCGGGACCGCCGATGGCTATAGCCGATGCCACTCCCGCCAGATTGCCCGTTCCCACACGGGTGGCCACGCTGACGGCAAAAGCCTGGAACGAAGAGATATGCTTCGGCTTGATGCCTGCCTCATGTTTCTTGTCGCCTTCCATCACTTCCTTCACCTGCGATTCCACGGTATTCACGGCAGAGTCCGTCAGCAACCTGAACATCTCGCCCACCATGCGGAATTGCACAAAGCCTGTCTTAAACGTGAACCACAGTCCGCCGCCCACCAGTGCGGCCACTAGGAAATAGCCCCATATAGCATCGTTAACTGATGTAATCAGTTCGTTTAGTTCATAGTTCATAATTCATAGCTTCCTAATCGTTTTCTGGTGTCTTCGAGGATGTTGAGGAGGTCGGGCATCGTCTCGGCACGGAGCATGGCGATGCGTGTCTGCCGGAAGTCGGGGATGCCTTTGAAGATGGGAGTGGCGGCAAGGTGTCGGCGGGTATGGAGAATGCCGCGCTTCTCGTCGATGCGCTCCACGTTGATGCGTAGCAGCTCTTCGAGGATGTCGAGTTTCTCGTTGAAATCGAGCTGTTCGCGGCTGAAGATCCAAGGGCAGCCGAAGGTGGCCCGGCCAATCATCACGGCATCCACACCGTATGCCTCGAAAGCCTTGTCGGCCTCGTCGAGGGAGTGGATGTCGCCATTGCCTATAATAGGAATATGTATGCGCGGGTTGTGCTTCACCTCGCCGATGAGTGTCCAGTCGGCGTTGCCGGTATACATCTGACTCCTTGTCCTTCCGTGGATGGTCAGCGCCTGGATACCACAGTCCTGCAGCTGTTCGGCCAGCGAGGTGATGATCAGCTGTTCGTGGTTCCAGCCCAAGCGCGTCTTCACCGTCACCGGCAACTTGACGGCATCAACCACCCGTCGGGTGATCTCCAGCATCTTGGGGATATTCTGCAGCATGCCTGCGCCGGCACCTTTGCCCGCCACCTTCTTCACCGGACAGCCGAAGTTCAGGTCTATCAGGTCGGGGCCCGCCTGCTCCACGATCTTCGCCGCCTCGACCATCGCCTCCACGTCGCGACCGTAGATCTGAATGCCCACGGGTCGTTCCTCGTCGCTGATGGTGAGTTTCGCGATGGTCGACTTCACATCGCGTATCAGCGCCTCGGCCGATACGAACTCCGTATAGACCATCGCCGCCCCGAAGCGCTTGCAAAGCATCCGGAAGCCGATGTCGGTCACGTCCTCCATCGGAGCAAGGAACACGGGGCGTTCCCCAAAGTCTGTGTCGCCTATCTTCATTTCGGTTGCAAAGATACAAAATAGCGGGCAAAAAGCCAAATATCTTTGCATTTTATCAGCTTTTGCTTGCAAATGTGAAGGATAAATCGTAACTTTGCGGCCGTTTTTCACTATTATCAATTATCAATGAAACGAATGAAGAGATTGTTTTTACTTATGCTGACAGCCAGCCTGTCGGCATCGGCTATGGCGCAGGAGAAGTTCGAGCAGGGTAAGCCCGGCAATGATGACTACCGATACTTGGATGAGTATAAGGCCCTCAAGGAATACATCGACTATTCAAAGTACCCCCAATTCAAGCTTGGTGCAGGAACGACCGTCAACGAATACCTGAACAAGCCAACATACCAGAAGATGATCAACCAGAACTTCACCGAGACCGCTCCAGGTAATGCCATGAAGATGGGCAGTTGTGTCGACGGCAATGGCAATATGAACTTCACGACGGTGAAGAACTATGTGAAGGCAGCCACTGAGGCTGGGCTCCACGTCTATGGTCACACCCTCGCCTGGCACTCACAGCAGCCCAAGGGATGGCTGTTGAAGCTCCTTGCCGACAAGCCCGACCCCAATGGTGAAGAGGTCTACACCCTCGTCACCAGCAAGGATTTCCGCAAGACTCAGAGCATTGGCTGGAAACCCGATGACCACGAAGCGCAATATGGCTTCTCCTACAAGTTCGACGCTACCGACGGCCTGAAGGTGACAACCACGAAATCCTATCCCTGGCAAGTGCAGTTTGTGGCGATGGACAATATCGTCCTTGAGAGAGACAAGGACTATAAGATGACGGTGACCGTCAAGGGTTCCAAGGAAGGAAAGCTCGACGGCCGTTTGGGCGACTGGGGCGGCGGCGCCAATTTCAGCATCCCCTTCACCACAGAGTGGCAGGACGTGGAAGTGACCGTCAAGCCTACGATGGACGCCAACTTCATCCTGCTCCACGTGCCCAACTACGTAGGCGACACTTTCATCCGCAGCATCAAGTTTGAGGGCTACGTGCAGCAGGCCGTCCCCCAGACCAAGGAAGAGATGCACGACACCCTCGTCTATGCTATGGACAAGTGGATTAAGGGCATGATGGAGGCCTGCGGCGGCCAGGTCAAGGCCTTCGACCTCGTCAACGAGGCCATCGGCGGTGGCGGTAACGACGGCTCGGGCAACTACACCCTCCAGCACTCAGATGACTATAATCCCAACGGCAATCCCGATGCCACGTGGGATGTCGGTGGCAGTGCCTTCTATTGGCAGGACTATATGGGCGACCTCGAATATGTGCGCCAGGCCTGCCGCCTCGCCCGTAAGTATGGCCCTGAGGACGTTGTCCTCTTCATCAACGACTACAACCTCGAGAGCGACTGGGACGACAACAAGAAGGTGAAGAGCCTTGTCAACTGGATCAAGAAGTGGGAGAGCGACGGCGTTACGCGCATTGACGGCATCGGCACGCAGATGCACATCAGCTGCTTTGAGAGCACCACCCATCAGAACAGCATCAAGAAGCACATCACCCAGATGTTTGAGATCATAGCCAAGAGCGGCAAGCTCTGCCGTGTCAGCGAGATGGACATGGGCTATGTGCGCGGTTCCAACAGATGGGGGAGCTCCGTCAAGACCGACCAGCTGACTGAGGCCGAGCACAAGAAGATGGCCGATCTCTACGAGTGGATCATCAAGGAGTACCTCCGCATCATCCCTCCCTCGCAGCAGTGGGGCATCTGCCAGTGGTGCACCACCGACTCCCCTTCGGGCAGCGGCTGGCGTGGCGGCGAGCCTGTAGGCCTCTGGGATCTCAACTACTACCGCAAGCACACCTATGCTGGCTTTGTGCGCGGTCTGAATGGCGGCGAGCCTACAGCTATCGGTCAGGTTGAAGCCGACAAGACAGCCACCGCCCCTTGCGCCATCTATACTCTCAGCGGCGTGCGGCTGCAGGCCACATCGCCCGACGATCTCCCCTCAGGCCTCTACATCGTCAACGGCAAGAAAGTCATTAAATAACATACATATTCTTCCTAAGCAAAGGCACGGGTCGCATCACTGCGGCCCGTGTCTGTTATCTGGCGACCTATCACGCCGAGGCATCGGCAAACTTGCTTTTTCGCAATATTCTTCTTTATTTATTTGGCGCTTTCATTTTTTCTGATTACCTTTGCAGCGGTTATCTTAAATCCAATAAACTATGGAACAACTTCTTCATTATGTTTGGAAGCATAAGCTCTTCCCCTTGGGGGAGCTGCAGACGAGCGACGGACAGACCGTCGAGGTGATCGACCCGGGACTGCACAACAGGAATGCGGGGCCCGACTTCTTCAATGCGAAGGTGAGAATCGGAAGGACGCTGTGGGTGGGCAATGTGGAGATCCACGACAAGTCGTCGGACTGGTATCTGCACGGTCACGACAAAGACCAGCGCTATGACAATGTGATTCTGCATGTGGCGGGGGTGCTCGACTCAGAAGTGATGAACACCAACGGCGAGTTTGTCAAGCAGATGCAGCTCGATGTGCCCGAGAATGTCCGTCTGCACTACGATGAACTGCTGAAGACCGACAGCTATCCCCCTTGCTATCAAGTGATTCCCGATCTGACGAGGCTGATGGTGCATGCTTGGATGGCCGCTCTCCAGACGGAGCGCCTGGAGCAGAAGACCGAAGCCATCAAGCGAAGGGCGGAGCTCTGCGGCGGTTCGTGGGAAGATGCCTACTTCGTGACCTTGGCCCGAAACTACGGCTTCGGCATCAACGGCGACGTTTTTGAGCAATGGGCGCAGAGCATCCCGCTCTCTGCTGTGGGCCACCATCGCGACGACCTCTTCCAGATAGAGGCCATCTTCATGGGGCAGGCAGGGCTGCTGGAGCTCGAGGCCGTACCCGAGTATTACCAGAAGGAGGCGCTCAACGAAGGCTACTTCGCCAAACTACGCAATGAATACCTCTATCTGGCCCATAAATTCTCGATGAAACCGATAGATTTCCACCTCTGGCGGTTCCTCAGACTTAGGCCGCAGAACTTCCCTCACATCCGCATCTCGCAACTGGCGAACCTCTATTATCAGCAGAAGGCTGGACTTAGCCGGCTGGTGGAGTGTGAGACCGTCGAACAGTTGAAGACGCTCTTCTCGTCGCAGGTCACACCCTACTGGGAGACGCACTACACCTTCGGCTCCACTAGTTCGAAGACGGAGAAGCATCTGACCTACGGTTCGCTGAACCTCTTGATGATCAACACGGCCATCCCGATGCTCTTCGCCTACGGCCGCCATCGCTCGAAGGAGGTGCTCTGCGACCGTGCCTTCGACTTCCTGGAGCAGCTGAAGGCCGAGAACAACTACATCATCCGCATGTGGCAGCAGGTGGGCCTCCCCGTCCAGTCGGCTGGCGATTCCCAGGCCCTCATCCAGCTCAAGAAGGAGTATTGCGACAAGAAGGACTGCCTCCGCTGCCGCTTCGGATACGAGTATTTGAGGCGAAAGTAGTGTTTTTTTTAGTTTACAGTTTACGGTTTACAGTTTACAGATGATTACACTGGAGGCCGATGAATGGTAGAAAATAAAGAATAGAAAGTAAAGATAAAGTAGTTATGATAGAGTTTGATTTTTCATATCGTAAATTGAATGTTTATCAGTTGTCAAAGAAGTTGGTGACTGATATCTATAAATTGATTGGGACTTTTCCCAATACAGAGACTTATGCATTAAGTGACCAATTGCGTAGAGCCGCAATCTCTATTCCGTCTAATATTGCAGAAGGCACAGCTAAAGCCTCGCCGAAAGAACAGTTTCATTTTCTTGAAATTGCCTATGGTTCATTGATGGAAATCATGTGTCAATTGGAAATCTCTTATGATTTAGGGTATATCAATCAAGTTCAACTTCGTCAGTTAGAAGAGGAAATCGTGATGATATATAAGATGTTGTCTTCTATGCAATCTACACTAAAATCCCGCATACAAAGTAATCATCTGTAAACTGTAAACTGTAAACTGTAAACAAAACAAGTATGGAACAAGAAATCTTCTACACCATGGCGCTGACGCGCCTGACGAACTTCAATTACCAGCAGGCGCTGGAGCTGTATCGGGCTGTGGGAAGCGCGCAGCTGATGTTTGAGCATCGCAACGAGATCGCTGACATCGTCAAGGATGCCTCGCCACGACTGAAGGAAGCGCTGAGAGACTGGGACGAGGCGATGAAAAGGGCCGAGGCTGAACTCCGTTTTATGGAGGAACACCGCATTCGGGCTCTCACGCTTAATGACGACGACTATCCACAACGACTCGTGGAGTGCCCCGATGCTCCCATCTTATTATATTATAAAGGTAATGCCGACCTGAATCAGTCCAGGATCGTCAGCATCGTCGGTACCCGTAGGATGACGAGTTACGGGCAGGATCTGATCCGGCGCTTCATTGCCGATCTGCGACACAGCTGTCCTGAGGTGCTCATCGTCAGCGGACTGGCCTATGGAGTCGATATCTGTGCCCATCGGGAGGCATTGGCCAATGGCTATCCTACGGTGGGCGTCTTGGCTCACGGGCTGGACCAGATCTATCCCTATCGCCATCGTGACACTGCGGCACAGATGCTGGACCACGGCGGACTGCTCACGGAGTTCATGAGCCAGACGAATGCCGACAAGCCCAATTTCGTGCGTCGCAACCGCATCGTGGCTGGCATGGCGGATGCCGCCATCCTCGTGGAGAGCGCAGCTAAAGGTGGAGGTCTCATCACCGCAGAGATTGCACAGAGCTATGCCCGCAGCGTCTTCGCATTCCCAGGCAATGTAGGACAGACCTATTCCGAAGGATGCAACAATCTGATCCGCGATAATGGGGCAGGACTCATCTCCAATGCCAGCGACTTTGTGCGTGCGATGGGATGGATGGATGAAACACTCCGGCAGCGGGCAAACACCGATGGAATCGAGCGAAATCTCTTTCCAGACCTTACGCCAGAGGAGCAGCAGGTGGTCAGTTTGCTCAAAGAGACCAACGACCTTCAGCTCAACACCATCACCGTCAAGACGGGCATCCCCATCGGCCGTCTCACGGCTCTGCTCTTCCAGTTAGAGATGAAAGGCATGCTCAAGCCGCTGGCCGGTGGGATATACCATCTATTGCAGTAATCGCACTAAGTATCTCTAAAGCATCGGAACGATAGGAACCAGGCAGGAAAGTCAAAGAAACCAGGCAGGAAAGTCCGACTTTCCTGCCTATAAACTCCGAGTTTCCTTAGCCCATCATCCCCTGCCACTAAAAGCCTTGATTTTTTTGAAGACTTCTCACGATTTTCAGCCCATCCCTCACATAATCTTCTGAAAAGCCTTTGTACAAAGGGGAAAACGAATGTGAGGGATGTTTTTTATCCCTCACAAATCCCTCACAAATCCCTCACAAATCCCTCACATCATCCCTCACATCATGCTCATGCAGCCCGAAGCGGATACGCTTACGAAAGACAGGCAGACAGGAGGGTTGACGTGAGTGTTAATGTGAGGGGTAAGTGAAGGATCATGTGAGGGATGATGTGAGGGATGAATCTCTCGAAACCCCTTTAAATAAAGGATTCTTGCTCAAAAATGTGAGGGATGGGCTAGTTCAGGAAAAGCAGCATGCGTCATCACGACGGATGCTGCTTGTTGAATCAAAATCAGAGTTTGATGAAACTCCAATCGCCTGCAAAATTATTCCATCCATTTGGCTTTTGCAAGAAAAATGCTGATAAGATGAGGCAAGACATGTTACAGCATTTTTGGAGTTAAAACTCTGATAATGAGTAATGTAGTCTAAATGCTACAAACGAAAAAGTGCTGAATTGTAACACCTGACGAAGGGCGATACTCTTAAATTCCTTGAAATATTCTTTAAAATACCAATCGAGCGATATCAAGTCGAATATAATGATTAACTTTGCCAATCAAACAAAGAAACATGAAGAAGATTCTCTGCATATTGGTTGTAGTCACCTTGATGGTTGGTTGTGATGAGGCACGTCATCCATTGCTGAAAGAGGCTGCAGACATCGTACACCTGCATCCTGATTCTGCACGCATGCTGATAAGTAAAGTTGACACGACTTCGCTCTCTGATGCGGATAGGACGGAATACCATCTGCTGAAGGTAATGACAGACTATATCGTGCTGCATCAGGCTGATGGCGATTCGCTCGTCACGACTTGCGTCGATTACTACGACAAGCATGGCGACGCGTGGCATCGTGGCAGGGCCTATTATTATCGAGGTGCCATCAGAATGTTCAGGCTTAGGAATCTACCAGATGCTATTAAGGACCTCAAAGTGGCTGAGGTTATCTCAGAAGATGCTGATGACGAGCAATTGAAGAACAGAGTATATGAATTACTGGACTACGCCAACTACTATACCAGAAATGCCCCACTCATACTTAAGTATTCGAAGAAATTTCTAGAGAGCAGCATTGA
>Ga0310691_10000708_pt1 | contig 58257 bp, 52 predicted proteins | sample 176DNAGHGlowgp2_FD_203887 | JGI IMG/M metagenome (GOLD analysis project Ga0310691, IMG submission 203887) | Sheep rumen microbial communities from Palmerston North, Manawatu-Wanganui, New Zealand - 1766 DNA GHGlow gp2 (v2) (version 2) | ecosystem: Host-associated > Mammals > Digestive system >... | reverse complement strand
AGAAACGGCTGAGGGCCACCAAGATGTCCTCCCCCGACATCCGCGCCGGCATCGCGCTGTTGATCGCGGCTATGAGCGCCGAAGGCAAGAGCGTGATCCAGAACGTCGAGCAGATCGACCGAGGCTACGAGCACATCGTGGAGCGACTGAACGCGCTGGGAGCGAAAATAGAAAGGTTATAGGTTATGGGTTATGGGTTATTGAAGCGGAGCCGTTTTGGTAACAGATATGCTACTTTTATTCTGTCACTTCTGCTTTTCGGCGGTTGCGGCTCTAATTACCATGCCGAAACATATACCATTAACACTTCACAGCGCGAACTTGTCCGCAAAGTTGACTCCTTCAAAAACAAGCACCCGGAATACAAACATTTTACCATGTGTAACGGGGAACTTTCTGAGGATGACGGTCCGGACTATCCGTACGGCTATTCGATGGGCGACTCTTCGATTGTCAGGTATGACATCGCTTTTCATGTCGCTTCCGAGAACATGATATTTCGCTGTAATATTATGAAATACGACTCCACCAATCGTTCGATCCCGACTTATTTACACTTTTATGCTGTCACTGATACTGCAGTGCGAAACGCATACACCCTCAACACTAAGGACTTGAGTCAAGAAGACAACAATCGTTACAAGAGGACTTTCGAACGAGAAATTCTCGACAGTTTGGGCGTCGAATGGCACCACAAAACTCTCAAGGAATACTGGTCACAATAACTTCACCGGGTCGGTGTCACTATTGGAATTCTCGACTGGGCTTTTTTAATCACCACAAAAAACTATCAAAAAATGAAAATCGCGAAATTCAACTTGGCGTTGGTAGCCACTTTCACGCTTTTGATGTTTGCCGGCTGCACGAACAACAAGACCCAAACACAGGAACCGGCACAGGAATAAACCTGATTGCTTCCTCGTCACGGACAACGGGTGCGATACGCGAAGTTTTTCAAGCGTCAGGATTTCCCGGGATAATAGATAACCCCATTCTCGCTGACATACGCCCACAGTTGCGCGTAAAAGTCGTTTTGGCAAAGGGTGGCGCTGTTGCCCACGATGATGAGCTTCATCCGGGCGCGCGTGATGGCAACGTTCATCCGGCGCAGGTCCTTGAGAAATCCGATGGCGCCGCGCTCGTTGTCGCGCACCATACTGATGAGGATGACATCGCGCTCCTGCCCCTGGAAGCCGTCCACGGTGTTGACGGTGATGTGGCTGTGGATAGGTGCCAGCGTGCGGCTGCGTCCCACAAGTTTGCGCAACAGGGCTACCTGGGCTTTGTATGGGGAGATGACCCCGTAGGTGGTGGTCTTGAAGAGCTCGGGATCAATGGCCGTCTGCCGGATGTAGTCCTTGAGGACTTGCATCACCAACACGGCCTCGTCGTGGTTGGAGCGGCTCTGCGAGGCACTGAGATGCTCGGCAAAATGGCTGCCGGCCGTGTCCAGCCACACCAACGGCGCGTCCCAGTCGGCAAGCGTGCGGTTGGCCACCTCGGGCGCCGCCTTGAGCCGTCCTTCGTAGAACCACTGCGAGGAGAATCCCATGATCTGACGGTTCATCCGGTATTGGGTATCCAACAGCGTGACACACGAGGGCTTGGACACCACCACCTTCTGCATCAGCGTGTCAGACAGACCGCCGCGTGCCGCCTCCGGACATTGGATGGTAGGGGGAAGTTGCTGGTGGTCGCCGGCGAACACCACCCGATCGGCACGCAGGATGGCGGCCCAGCAGGCAGCCTCTATGGATTGGGTGGCCTCGTCGATGAAAAGCGTGCCGAAACGGTATCCCCCAAGCAGCCGGTGGGCGCTGCCGACGAGGGTGCTGGCAATCACCTCTGCCGCCTGCAACACCTCTTCGTGTATTTTCACTTCCAACTCGTCACGGCGTTTCTGGAGACGCCGCAGGCGGTTGGCGCGCCGGCTTGAGGGCTCCTCCCCTGCATAGATGTCGCGGATGAGTTTGCGTACACCCCACAACTCTGGATAGTCAGGATGGGCGGCATACTGCCGTTCATAGGTGTGTTCCATCAGTGGGCGGCTGATGCGCAGAGGATTGCCGATGCGTACCACACGCACCCCCCGTTCGATGAGTTTCTCGCAGATCCAATCCACCGCGGCATTGCTTGGGGCAGAAACCAAAACCTGCGGCTCACGACGCACCGTCTCGATGATGGCCTCCACCAATGTGGTGGTCTTGCCAGTGCCGGGAGGACCGTGCACCACCGCCACCTCGCGCGCCTCCAAGATGCGCTGCACGGCCTCGTTTTGGCTCAGGTTGAGGTGAGGGAAGACCATCCGGGGCAAGGTGCGGAAAGTGGGCTCCTGAATGCCGATGAGCGTCTCCCGCAAATGAACCATCTTTTCATTTTCTATGCTCATAGCCTTCTGCAAGGCCTCCTCCATCACCTGGTAAGTGGTGTCATCGAAAGCAATACGCACGCCCACATCGTCATGTTCTGCCATGCGTCGCAACTGAAATGCGGTATCCGAGACATCGAGCGCCAGCTGCATGACACGTCCCTCCACACGCTGTACCGTAGCGCCGGAGACAAGCGTTTCCACAGAGCGCTTCCCGCTTTTGTCACGGTGGAAAAAAGAGACGCACTTGCCCGGTTCGAACTCACTGTCAGGGCTGACGGCAAAATCGGCAGTATATTCCACCTCTAAGACATATTGGTTCAAGGCATTGTAGAAGGACTTGCCCAAACGCACAGGAAACCAGCAACGGCTGTTGAGATGGCCGTGTTGCAGAGTGGTTTGGAAGGAGTTTTCCAAGTCCTGTTGGTCGTATGCTTTCTCCAAGGAGATTAGCCGCAACTGTTTTTGCAGGGATTCAACGGATTTCATCAATAAATACGGATGTTCCCGATAATCTTACCACAGAATAAGACCTGTTTTAGGCAGAATCAAAAGAGTAGCGGCTCTACTTCTCCCAGCAATTCACGATGGCATGAAGCCGGAGGCCGACATTAGGGTAATCAACGCCGACTTGGTCATAGTAATTCAGTGAGGAGCAGTCGCCGGTGGCGGAGACAGTGTCACGGATATAGGTTTTCTCCTGCGGCAGGGTTGATCCTGACTTGAGGTAGATGGGCTGTCCTGCCGCATTCCACAGCACGGAGTCCACCACTTCGTTTTCAAGGTCGTATGCGCAGGTGCAGTCCACATAATTGGTACAGCCCACTGCGAAGAGGGTAAGTATGGCCAAAGCACAGACAGATGTGATGATTTTCTTCATATCTCGAATGTTTATTTTCAGCGGCAAAGATACAATTTTTAGCAAGCACTAAAAATCGTATTTTTGCCGCCGGAAAACCAAGCGTTGTATCGAGTATGAAAATTACCGGCATTATCACCACTCTGAATGAATCCAAAAACATCGAGGCTTGTGTGCGCTCGCTGCAGCGCGTGTGCGACGAGGTCATTGTCACCGATTCCTGCAGCAAGGATGACACTGTGGCGTTGGCCGAGAAGGCCGGCGCACGCGTGTTCGTACATCCCTACATCGGCGACGGCCCGCAGAAGAACCTCCCGTTGGAGCACGCCACGAACGAGTGGGTGCTCAGTCTCGATGCCGACGAACGGCTCACCGACGAGCTCGTAGCGGCCATCCAACAGCTTGATTTGGAACACACTCCGTACGACGGTTTCGCGATTCGCCGCCGCAACTTCATTGGCGATCGGTGGGTGAAAGCCTGCAACTGGTACCCCGACTGGCTCGTGCGGCTCTATCGCAAAGACAAGTTGCGCTTCCTCGACCGCAAGCAGCACGCCTTCGTTCCGGAAAAGAACACGCAACGTCTGAAAGCCGACATCATCCACTACCGCTACAAGAACTACGACAGCCTCTTTGCGAAGCCCGAACGCAACTATAGTTCTCGTGGCGCGAAAATCCTCTATCTGCAGGGGAAAAAGGCCAACGCCTTCTCGCCGTTCCTGCACGGTCTGGCGGCTTTCATCAGCAACTACTTCTTCCGTGGCGGCATCCTCGGCGGTCTCGACGGCTATGTCCTCTCCCGCGCCGTCGCCCACAACAGCTTCCTCAAGTATGCGAAACTGCTGGAATACCAGCGGGACAAGTCGGTGCGGGAGGCGGAAGACTGGGAATCGGTTTGGTAATTGATAATTGATAATTGATAATTGATAATGGGGAACCGTATCAGTGTGCGTGATTCCTTATGGATAAAATCTAAGTCTTTAAGTCTAATATAATCTGGCTTTTGCCCCAAGCCCCAAGACTTTCTAATTATACTAATACCATATTCTTAGCACAACTCACAGTTCACCCACATCATTAACTTAAGACCGATTAATTATCCATTATCAATTTTCCATTATCCATTAAAAAGTGTATTTTCGCAGCGCAATTTTTAGAAAAGATGAGAAATAATATCATACGAATATTGATAGGGTTTGTGTTTTGTGCTTTTCTTTCACAAGATATTGCAGCTCAGCGGTTTATCGGTTCTGTGATTGCCGGCGCGAATTTTGCGCAGATTGAGGGCGACGATGTTCACGGTTTCTACAAGGTCGGCTTTAATGGCGGATTGGGATTGACGATTCCTGTAAACAGAAAACAAACCTGGCAGGTTTCCATAGAGATGCTCTATTCCATGAAGGGAGCCGTGAAGCGCTGTGACTCAGGATATTTTAATTTGGAGAATTACGGTTCCGCCATGTTCGCGGATGTGGATTGGTCAATTCCGATTGATTATAAGACGAAGTGTAACATATCTCTTGACTATGTGCAGATTCCCGTGATGGTTCATTATGAAGAACGCTATTCGGGTTGCACTTTCGGGTTGGGCTTTGCCTGGAGCCGTCTGGTGCGCGCCCACGAGGTGTATAACGGCTACACTCGAATCCTCAATGCGCGAACTCCTCAATATAAGAAAAGTGACTGGTCGATTATTGCCGATGTAAACATCCGTCTTTACAAAAATTTGAATCTGAATCTCCGTTATGAATACTCTCTGGTGCCTGTGCGTGTGACAGAGTTCCAGTATATTCTGAATGACCCGAACACCCCACCTATATCAGAGACGCACAAGTATCATAACAATATGCTTTCAGCCCGACTTATTTATTATATCAACGAGAAATTTTACAAAAACACTCGCGTGAACAAATACGGCCAGGTTATGGGTACCAAATGGTTGCGCGAAATTCCGGATTATGACGAATAATATAACTGATATGAAAAAGTTTTTCACCATTGGATTGGTCTGTATAGTTGCGAGCTTTTTGTTCCAACAATGTAGCGAACTTGATTTAACCGCGGATTACAAGGATATTACCATTTCTTATGGGATTGTGAATCCCAATGAAGATATTCATTATTTTAAGGTTTATCGAGGATTTATCACAGACGGGAATGCCCTTCTTGAGGCTGGGGACTGGGACAATGTCTATTATCCGGTTGATTCTATTGAAGTGCGATTGGAGGAATATAAGAACGGTAAGATTATGCGCAGTGCAGTGTTGGATACTACCACGGCGGTTCCTCAAAACCCGGGCTATTTCCCAAACCCGAAACAGCTGCTCTACTATTCGGACTGGAAACTGGACAAGGATGCGGTATATCGCTTGGTGATTCATCGCAATAATACTGGGGATGAAGTGTATGCCGAGACGTTGATAGTGGGGGATTTCAACATCACTAATCCAAGATATGACTGGAATATGAATCTTAATCAGAATTACACGATTAAGTTCTACCAGGCGGAAAATGCCGCCATGTATGACATTTACCTCACTTTCTACTATATAGAGGTTGATAATGCCACTGGAGCTATTGAACACAAACAATTGTCCAAAAGGCTTAACGGAGATTATATCAGAGCAGCGACCGCATCAGAAGTTACGTTTAATTCGTTCATTCCCAAGACATTTTTCACCACAATTATTCAGTCAATTGAGACAAACCCGTCGGTCACGCGCTATATTGATGCAATTGATGGGAACCCCTATCGTTGTATCCGTCTGACAGTTTGGGCGGGCGACAAGAATTATCTGACCTACAGAGAGGTGACAACTCCGAGTAGCAGTGTTGTGCAAAACTCATTGGAGTACACCAATTTTGTTTCCGAAAATGAGTCTGCTTATGGTCTGTTTGCGTCCCGGAGTTTTGCATACAAGGATTTGATAATGGAAAATACGACAGGACATAGTGAGGACACTTTGGTAAACAGCCCGTCCACAAAACGGTTGAATTTTGATTATTACCGGAATTCTCCGGAGTTTATACATAATAATCAGTAATTATGGTGTGGACGTTCATTCTTCGTTTGGCTTTAGCCACCATGTTGGGGGCAATCATTGGTTTCGAACGTGAATATCATGCAAAAGAAGCCGGCATAAGGACACACCTTTTGGTCGCACTTGGCGCCTGTCTTTTCATGATACTCTCTGTCTATGGTTTCGATTTCATGTTGGACCGTGACCATGTGAGTTTTGATCCGTCACGCATTGCCTCTCAGGTGGTTACGGGTATCGGTTTCATCGGTGCGGGCACCATCATCCTGCAGAAACAGATGGTGCGCGGACTTACTACGGCAGCCGGTCTTTGGGTCACCGCCGCTATCGGACTTGCTTGCGGTAACGGAATGTTCATCATCGCCGCTGTCACCACCGTGATCGTGTTGGTGTCGTTGGGATTGATTAATGTATATTTGCCTTATTTCTCTCAAAAAGAACGCCATATCACATTCCTTGTTGAAGATTATGGCTTGATGACGGAGATTTTGGAAAAGCTCCGTCAGGAGAAAATCACGGTGCTGAACTATGAGATGCACAAGTCCGCAGAGGAAAACAATGGCAAAATGCTGGTTACCTTGGAGATACGAATGAAACGATATGATAACGTCAAGGGTATCACCTCGATTCTGAAGAATTTCGAAAAGGTGGAACTGGTGCAGATCTCTTAGTGTGGAGACGCAAAATTTTGCGTCTCTGCGACATTGCGGTAAATCTCCGTCCATTTTTTACCGATGACATCGGGAGAACAAATATCCTTTGCCTGTTGTCGGATGATTTCGCTATCGTACTGTTTGCTGTTGTCCAGCATATAATCCAGTTTTTCAACAAGTTGGGCTTCGTCCTTCGGGGTAACGATGACGGCATTGTTTTCGTTGGCGATTTCTGGGATGCCGCCGACGGGGGTGGTCACCACTGGCGTGCCGGTGCTGAACGACTCTAATAGCACGCACGGCTGGTTTTCGTAATTGGAAAACAGTAGGAAAGCGTCCGAATCGTGCAACAGAGCGGCAATTTCGGCAGAAGTTTTGCGCCCGAGGAAGTGAACGGTGGAATCCAAACCGCGTTCCCTGACGTATGTCTCTGCCAGAATGTTCCGGAAGTCGTGGACGATGTTGAGTTCGAAGTCTTCGCGCCGTTTTCTCAACGCATCCACCGCATGCAGGATACCCATGATGTTCTTCGCATCGTTGTCCAATGTGGAAACGTGCAGAATCTGTTTTTTCACCCGTGGGGCGATAGAAGTTTTCAGCGAGAACAAATCAGTGTCCACCACATTGCCGACCACACTCTGGGGCTTTTTCGCGGCGACGGGAACCGTGGAAACGATATTGTCGAGCAGGTTCTGCGACACGGCGGTGATGTACCTGGAATGCCGGTACGTGTATCGCAAGGCCCATTTTTGGTAAGATGTGAGCGAGACACGGTTCATGGGTTGATAAATAGACCAGTGTTCACTGATAATCAACGGGATATGATGCTTCCTGGCCAGAAATGCAGCCACGGGGCCAAGCGGGAGTGCCACATGCAAGTGAATCAGATCAGGTTTCCCGTATTTTTGAATGATTCTCTTGAATTCAGCGAAATAAGCTAAAGGGAGAGTCCTTTTGTCTTGATAACGGATGGAATGGAAATGGATGCTCTCGGGTAGGGAAGGCGTATAGTCGTCAACTGTATGATGAAGGATGATGGAATCCGTGTCCGCACCGATGGTCTCAATCTGCCGCAAAATGAAATTGCCGTTCAACGGCTTGCCCGCATCGGGAAACCAAGAAGGAATGTGTACAACAATCATGGGCGCTCCTTTCTTTTGAAGATGGAAATAGACGAAAGATTTTCTTTCAACAGGATGAGATCTTCTTTGGTGATGAGAAAGTCATGCAGGACGGCTTTTGTGCGGATAATGAAGCAGATTAAAGTATAGACGAAAGTGCAAGAGTAGGCGATGCTGGAGATGTGGCCAGCCACTTGCAAAGCGTGGACGGGATCGCCTTTTGATGTTCCTGACAACCAAGTGAATCCGAGTGCGAGTGTTACCGCCAAGCCTATGAAAGAGCCTATGGCATTGATGTAGAACTTGCCGTGGCCTGAGAAGTAATGGGATAGGATAGAAAGGCATGATAACGATACAATGCCAGGTAACAGGCTGTTTATCACAGGTTTCGATTCTGCGTATTCGGGGCCGAAGATGAATCCGAAAAAGGATGCAGGCAGCAGCCAAAGCACCAATACGGCAATCAGAATGATGACAAACACGACTTTCAGCAGCGATAAGGTGATATGCTTCGTGTAGTCAGCCTCCTGACAATTGGAAATCCGCGCATACTCCACCACACAGATGCTTTTCGGGATAATCAGTACCGCTTCCGAAATTTTGTTTCCCAAATCGTAGATTCCCAGTGCTTTGTCATTGATGAAGCGTTGGATGAGAAAGTAGTTTGTACGGTAGGTGAGCAGTTGGGCCAAGTTCGCCAATTGTGTCCAACAACCGAGTTTGACCATCTCCCCGAACAATTTCCAAACATTGTCGAAGTTGATGAAATTGACGTGGCGGCGTATATAAAAGCAGCTGATGACACAAGGTACCAGAAAAGAGATCAGATAGAGGCGTAAGTAAATGCGGATGTGGACTGCCCAACCGAAATGGTGGTGCAGAAACAGTGTTATCCCGAGGAGGAGGATTAGCAGTACAGCTTGCGTAAGTTGCAGAATATTATAAAGTTTGATATCCTCTTTCCCTTGAATGATGCCAAGATGGATGAAATAGACGTTGAGGATGATGGAAGTGACAAAGGTGAAGAGGATGAATTCGTGAGGAACGAGGTGAAAGAAGTCCAACAAACAGACACCGGCGGATGTGCTGATCAGCATCCATGCGTATGAAAGGAGCAGAAGTTGGAGATTGTCGCGTTGTGGAGTGAGATAGACCAGGGTGGAACCGCCCACAAAGTTGCTGAGTACCTGCAGCAAAGTCAGTCCGAGAATGACAATGGCGATAGTGCCGGTTCCTTCGGGTCCGAATTGGTTGGTGTTGATGATGATCACGGTGAACATGATGACCGTGGTCAGCAGTCGGTTGAAAAAGGTTCCCAAAATTTTGTCAGTCACTGCTCTATATGATAGATGGATAGCCTAAAAAAAAGTGTGCAATTATACAAAATTTTTCCGATTTGTATTTTTTGTATTTTTGCCTTTTCATTCTAAAATCAGAATTATGAAAAAACAGATACCCGCATCCGAGTTGCCGCTGCAAAACGACGGAGCCATATATCACCTCAATTTGCACCCTGAGGAGTTGGCCGACAATGTGATCCTGGTGGGTGACCCCGGGCGCGTGAAGATGATTTCCGGCATGTTTGACACGGTGGAGATTCACAAACAAAACCGCGAACTGATTACCCACACCGGCATGTACAAAGGTAAACGCGTCTCCGTGATTTCCACGGGGATGGGTACGGATAACATTGACATTGTCCTCACCGAACTGGATGCCGTGGCTAACATTGATCTCGCCACCCGTACGGTCAAGGAGGAACACCGTTCACTCAATCTTGTGCGCATTGGCACATCCGGTGCCCTGCATCCTGATATCCAGTGCGGCAGCTTTGTGGCATCCTCCTACGGCTTTGGCATCGATGGCGTGCTTCGTTTCTATGAAACGGGAAACCTTATTCGCGAGGACATGGTGGAAGCTTTTGTCCACCATACAGGCTGGGACAAAACATTGCCATATCCCTATTGCACGCCTGCCTCGCAGGAACTGCTCTCTCGCATCGCGCATGACATGACAAAGGGTATCACCATCAGCGCTCCTGGCTTCTTTGGCCCGCAAGGCAGGGAGGTCCGTGCAGGTCTGAAGTATCCTGAATTGAATCATAAAATAGAATCTTTCAATTATGAGGGAATGCCTATCACCAACATGGAAATGGAATGCTCGGCTATTTACGGCCTTGGTAATGCGCTGGGTCATCATCCATTGACTGTCTGCCTTATTATCGCCAACCGTGTGACGGGTAAGTTCTTGGACAGTTACCATGACAAGATGGAGGAATTGTGCCGGATAGTGCTCGACCGATTCTAATTTTGAATGCTGAGTGCTGAATAAAGAGAACGAATAAATAAAGGTGTTTTCGTTTTTTATCCATTATAATTATCCATTATGAGAAAAGTTGTTCTATTTATAATCTGTCTTATCTTCGGATTAGGTTCTGCTTTTGCAAAGCCTTCCGTATATAAAATATTGTATTTAATTCCTTTTGAAATAGATAATTATACTGCTCCGTATATCAAAGAGTGCGAAGATATGGACAATGTTCGCTCATATCAGCTGATGGGTTTTTGGAACGGTGCGCAGATGGCGATAGAGGAGTTGGGCAAGGATGAGACTTTTCATTTTGAGATAGTTGTTCGCGATGTTTCCAACAGCGAATCTAAACTTCGCAAAATATTGGAAGACAAAGAATTGATGTCGGATGTAAACCTTATCATCGGCCCTTTTTTCAGTAAGCTGTTCACTATTGCGGCGGAGTATGCAAAACAGTATCAAATCCCGATTGTGAACCCGTTTACCAGCCGGCAGGATGTCGTTGAAGGCAATGAGTTCGTATATAAGCTGATTCCATCGTTGGAGGCGCGCCCTTCCATGATTGCTTTTTTGGCGCAGCAGTCCAATGCTTTCCCGATTATCATATATGGTGATTCTACCTCCAAAAACAAGGAGATGTTAGCTTATCAGAAATATTTCCAAGACAATCACATCTCGTACGATATCTCGCCGAATGCCTCGGCGGTGGTGAACCGTCTGACGAATGACCGCCCGCAGTTTGTCGTCACGTTTTACGACAATCCGGCGCAGAATCTTATTATTTCCCGTAATCTTTTGTACAGCAAAAAGACTGATAACCTGACGTTTGTGGTACCTGAAACATGGTTGGAGTCTAAGACCTATGACATTGAGTATTATTCCAAGCTGAACTTGCATTTCTTCTCTGACTATTATGTTGATTTTGATGACGAGAAAACCAAAACGTTCATATATGATTATACGCAGCGTTTCGGTGTGCCGCCGTCATTGAAGAATTTTGCTTTTCAGGGGTATGATATTACACGCTACTTCGTGGAACTTATGGTCAACGATTTTGACCTCGATCGGGTGAAAGTTATGCCGATAGCCTTCCCGCTCTCCTTTGACAAATTTCCGGACGGAGGTTTTGAGAATGTGAACGTGCAGTTCCTGGAAGTGAAAGATAATGAGATAGTTCCCAGTTTATACTGATTGCTCTCATGCAGACTTTTTTTGCCGATGTGATTCTGCCGCTGCCCATAGAGGCGCGCTTCACCTACCGTGTCCCGCAGGCGCTGAACGGGAGGGTCGCGTTCGGGATGCGTGTTATTGTTCCTTTCGGCAGTAACAAACTTTATGCCGCCATTGTGGAAAAGGTGCATGAAGATGTCCCTAAACAAGTCTCTGTCAAATATTTGCTGGATGTGATTGATGAACGGCCAGTGGTTTCAGAAACGCAGTTTCGTCTTTGGCAGTGGTTGGCTGACTATTACATGTGTACGATAGGGGAGGTGATGGCCGCTTCACTGCCCTCGGCCTTGCGCCTCGCCAGCGAAACCAAAGTGAAAATCCATCCTGAGTTTGACGGCGATGTGTCCGTGCTCACTCCATACGAATTAAATGTGGTGGAATTGCTCATCCATCGCGAGACAATGACGGTGGCGGAGGTCGGGAAGTGTTTGCAAATAGCCAAAGTGATGCCTATCATCAAATCATTGGTGGATAAACACGCGGTGATTACGGATGAAGAGATCAGGAATCCGTATAAACCTAAAAAAGAAACGGTTATCCGTATTGCACCGCCCTATGACAGTGAGTCCGCATTCATGGAGCTTCTCGACAAACTCAATGCAAAATCCAGCACTTCGCAGCAGGCAGACACATTGCTGGGTTTTATGATGCTTACCCGAAAAGATGGTCGCTACCACTTCGATGCCGCCATTTCCAAGACAGAGCTGGCGAAGTCGGAACATGTCAATCAAAACAGTTTGCAGACGCTACTTAAAAAGGGTGTATTAATCTCAGAGGAGAGGATAATTTCCCGATTGGCGGAGTTTTCTGTCAAAGCAGGTGCTGAAGTCCAGCTTTCCGAACCGCAAGAGCAGGCGTACGCGGAAATAAAACAGAATTTCGAAAAGTTTCCGGTCACATTACTGCACGGCGTCACAGGAAGCGGCAAGACGGAGATTTACATTAAACTCATTGAAGAGGTGCTGAAGCAGGGCAAACAGGTGCTTTATCTGTTGCCGGAAATTGCGCTTACCTCGCAGATTGTCAATCGGTTGCGGAAATATTTCGGAGACAAGGTCGGCGTATATCACTCCCGATTCAACGAGTATGAGCGGGTGGAAATATGGAATCGTGTACTGAGTGGTGGCGCTGACGATGACACTTCAAAGTATCAGCTGATACTCGGAGCCCGTTCGGCTTTGTTGCTGCCTTACAAGAATTTAGGACTGGTGATTGTGGATGAAGAACACGACGGTTCGTATAAGCAGATAGATCCCGCCCCGCGTTACCATGCCCGCGATGCAGCCGTGATGCTGGCACAGATTCATGGGGCGAAAACACTGTTGGGCACCGCCACGCCTTCGTTGGAAACATACTTCAATGTCCAGCTTCACAAGTTCGGTCTCGTGGAACTTATGCAGCGGTATGCAGACAGCAAACTTCCTGACATATACACCGTTAACATGAACCTGGCCACCAAGCGGCACGAGGTGCAGGGACTCTTCTCTGACTTTCTGATTGAACAGATGTCGGCGGCATTGGAAAAAAAGGAACAAGTCATCCTTTTCCAGAACCGGCGCGGCTATGCGGTGCGGATGATTTGCCACACTTGCGAGTCGATGCCCAAATGTCAGTATTGTGACGTGACCTTGACGTATCACAAGAAGACGAATCTGCTGAAATGCCACTATTGCGGCTATGCCATAGAGGTGCCGCACGAATGTCCGACGTGCCACAGTACGGATATTGAGATGAAAGGGTTTGGTACAGAACAGGTTGAAGATACATTAGCGCAGATTTTCCCGGAAGCCAGAATCGCCCGGATGGATACCGACACCACACGTTCGAAAAATGCTTACCAGCAGATTATCACTGATTTTGAGGAACATAAAACCGACATTTTGGTGGGTACCCAAATGGTGACCAAAGGGCTGGATTTCGATCGGGTGAGCGTGGTGGGAATCCTCAACGCCGATGCGCTCATCTCATTTCCCGATTTCCGTGCTTTTGAGCGGGCTTTCCAATTGTTGTCGCAAGTGAGTGGCCGCGCAGGGCGCAAGGAGGTGCCGGGCAAGGTCGTCATCCAGACTTACCAACCCAACCATCCGGCATTGAAGTACGTGGAAACCAATGACTTCGCCGCTATGTATCAAAGTCAGATTGCGGAGCGGCAACAGTTTCGTCTCCCGCCTATTACCCGTATGGTGAAAATTACATTGAAACACCCTGAAGAACAAGTCGTTATGGCAGCGGCTATGCAGTTGCAGGGAATGTTGCGAGAAGTCTTCGCTGGAAATGTGATGGGGCCCGCCGCACCATTGGTGTCCCGCATACAGAACTATTATCTGCAGGATTTCTGGATCAAGATGTCCAGAGACCATTCGCTGACTGCACGGAAACAGCAGTTGGCTGAGGTGCTCCGGCAGTTCAAACAGAGCCCTTCGTTCAAGAAAGTGCGCTGCGTGGTGACTGTCGATGCTTGATTCCCCTGTAGAGACGTGTGTACTTCGTCTTACAATTTATTGCAACAGATAGAGATAGATTCCCGCAAATTGAATGATCGCGGCCAACAGCACGAACACATGGAATACGAAATGCCGGTACGGTTTCTTCTTTCCGATGAGGTATAGCACAGCTCCGATCGTGTAGGCCACGCCACCGCCAAGAATGTAGGCGAATCCCGGCCAGGTCATGGCTATGACCGCATCGCGCAGGCTGATGATGACACACCACCCCATGGCTAGATAGCAAATCATAGAAAAGGTGGAGTATTTCTTGAGATCAATGGCGTTGAGAGTGGCACCGAGAACAGCAAACACCCATTCCACAATGAAGATGGACCATGCCATTGTCGGGTTTATGGGCAGTACGCCTATCAGCATGATGGGCGTGTAGGTCCCAGCAATGGTGAAAAAGATGTCACAATGGTCAATAACCCGCATGACTTGCTTGGGGATCCCCCTGGGAAGCCCATGGTAGATGCTGGACACGATAAAGGTGATCATCAGACATCCGACGTAGATTATGCTACAGATAAGGGCTGTCCTGTCATTTTGGCTTTTTGGCGCAGTCACTGCCAGCCACATCAAAACGATTGCACACAACACCCCGAAAGCATGACTGGCCGAGTTCCAAAATTCTTCTTTTTTCGTGTAATTTGGAAAAGGTCTCTCATTTAAGGGGGTTCGTGCTGTTTTTATCCGTTTTGCTGTCATATTTCAATGAAAAAACTTGTAAAACAAGCTGGTCAACACGATTCTCTATCTGAGCAACGTGACAGTTCCAGTGCGATTCATAATGGTGCCGTCGGGCATCTGGTATTCAATGTAGTAAACATACACGTTCATGGGAGCTAACACACCGTTTATCCGCCCGTTCCAGCCTTCCTGCGGGTCGGTGGTGAAGAAAATGCGCTCGCCGGTGCGCGTGTAGATTGAAAACAGGTAATGCTCAGCGGATACGAATGAATTGTTCGGCTTGAAGATGTTGTTGGTGGCGCCTGTCGGCCGGAACGCATTGGGAAAATACAGAGTGGGTGGCTGCAAGACTGTGACGTGGTTGGAGTAGCTGGTTGCCTCAATCCCATATCTGTTGAGGTTCTCCTTTGCCTCGACGTAATAGACAAACTTGGATCCGGATTCAAACAGTTGGGAGATGTCGTCCTGATAGTTGTTTGAGAATGTTGGGGCTAAGTTGTCAATGGTGTTGAACAACTCTTCGTTTTCCACTTTCCTCATCACAAAATAATCAGACACATCTCCATCCCAATTGTCATAACCCGACCAGGAAAGAATGTTCGTTTGCGCGTTGTTCTCCCCATGTAAAAGGATGTTATGGGATATGTTCGAATATCCCGTTTTTGTGTCGCATTGGTTGAGGATAAAAGTCCTGTAGAAGTATGTCTTCCGTTTGAAATCAGCAATACTGTCGTAAAACACATAGGTTGCAGTGCCTTGCTGGTGGCTCACTGTCGTGAAATCTTCGAAATTTATGCCATCCTCGCTGCGCTGGAGGGTGATTGACACAAACGGAAGGGTGTCACCACTGGTGAGCACGTTGACTTGGATATGTCGGTTTTCGATGACTGAAACGGAACTGATGTATGAGAAGTCTTCCGATGCCGCTGGCGGAATGTTGAATTGGACGCGGTTGGAACTGGCAGTGACCGTTGCGCCGTTGTTGACCACACGGACGTAGGCTTTGTAATTTTGATTGCTCACCAGATTCTGGATTTCATAGTTGTTGGCTGTTGTTTCCCCGACACTGTCCCAGGTCGCCCCGTCATCGTCACTAAGCATGATTACATAATGGTTGATGCCGTCAATGAGGTTGACGTATGTGGACCATTGGATGAAGGCGGACTTCCGGCAAGCGTCGGTGGATTTCAGTTTGAGCATCATATTGCATTGCGGATTGTCCGTCAAGATAGATTCTTTTGGACAACACGAATCTTTGACCGATATCCGATAATCGCGGTAGTTGTTGTTGGCATCAACATCAGGGTCTATCCAGTAGGTCTGTCCACCGAAAACGGAATCCAATTTGCGGGTTATGTCATTGTTGTCATGGTCAATGAAATAAATGAAAAACGCCTTCATAAAGGGTTCTGTCTCATGGAATCCGAGCATAACCTTGTTGTCAGGGGTCACAGTAACACTGTCAAGTACAGGAGGTGCTGGCTGTACGGTGTCCTTCATGTTTTCCACGGTTATGATAGGAGTCATGAATGGACAGTTCGTTTGGTTGGTGCCGTCCATATAGTAATGTCTGATGCCCACTTGGTATGAAATGGCTTCGTTGCAAACATCGGAAGGATCGGTGAAGGTGAGCTGTGAGACGGGCACGGATGCGAATGGTTGGGTAGGGAAGTTTGGCTCAAAGCCGCGTTTCTTGTAAAGGTCAAAAGTGGTGCCCCAAGTGTTGTTCAAGGAGGTGGTTGGCATCTCCCACGAAAGGGTCGCTTGTGTATGGGTTGAATTGGTGGTGATATTGAGCGTGAATGATCGTATGGTGTCGGATATCCAGGTGTTATTGCTTTGATCAACCGCTTCAATGTAGCATTCATATTGGTTTGAGGCAGTGATGTTGTCAATGTCTATTCCTCCTTGTGAACAGAGACTGTTTGGTGGTGAAACAGTCACGCTGTCGTAACGCTCACCGTTGACAACAAAGACGTATTTTTCGAATTGAGCACAGTCAGTGCTGTTTTCCCAGTCAATATGAATACGTGTGTTGTTGTTCAACAGTTTGATACACTGGACTGTAGGCGGAATATAAGCGAAAAGGTTGCTGGCCAATGCCAGCAACAATCCAAAAATCAGACATTTCTTTATAGTATTCATTCCGACTGAGAATAATTACCAACGATGATTTGGGTGAATTTAGTATAAGGAAAATGTTTTTTTGCCAACGACAGGATTTCTTCCGGGGTGACTTTTTTTATTTCGGAAAGATAACGGAACATTTCGGTCTCGTCCAGCCCGAAGCAATGCCAGTATGCGAATTTCTGCATGGCATTTACCGTGGTGTCAACGGCCCGAAGCTGAAGTCCTGCCATGTAGTTCTTCACCATGTCAAGCTCTTCGTTGCTGACTGGCTCATTCTGAAGCCGTTGCAGTTCTTCGAAACAGGATTCCACAGCGCGGTTTGTGTTTTCGCCGTTGACGTCGCTGCTGATGGCAAACACCGATTGATGTCCGAAAAAGGTGCTTGATGAGGTTATACCGTATGTAAGTCCCTGCTTTTCGCGTAGGTTCTGCATCAGACGGGAACTGAAGTAGCCTCCGGTCAGGGTGTTGAGAACCGAAAAGGCAGTGCGCTCGGGGTCGTTGAAATCCATTGACAAGGAACACAATACGATGGAAGACTGAAGGCTGTTTTCCATAGGTTGGTAGAAAATTTCTCCAGCACGATTTTGTACCGAAATCAAAGGAAGCTCCGGTGCAGGAATCCCGTGTGGCACATCCTTCCAGATATCTTCAATCTGTCTCCTGATGGCGTTGTCTGTGTTGCCGGTGACAAAAAGGGTCAGGTTCTCGGCATTGAAGCTGTGCCTGTGGAAGTCTTGTAGATCCTTGGTGGTCACCGAACGGATGGATGACGTTGTGGCGAATTCAGATACAGCGGGGAAAGTCTGTCCCAGCATTTCCCGCCACATGATCCGCCATGCACAGTAGTCGGTCTTTTGCTCGTTGTATGCCAGATTTTTAACCTCTTTGTCTTGAAGAATCTCCAGGCTTTTCTCACGATATGTTGGCGAGATGAGAAATTCTGCTATGTCTGGCAGGATTTGCCTCAAATTGTTTTTTGGCACGGAAATGAGAATCTGCACCTTGTTCATCCCCACATTCACCGTAACATTTGTTCCGTAATAGTCCATTTTTTCGGAAAGATCTTCAGGGGAAAAAGTCGGCGAACTCTCTTTCAGAAGGGTATATGCGAAATTGCAGACGTGTTTCTTCGGCTGGTATAAGGACCCCGTCCTCACTTGCAACAAGATATGTATCAAGTCCAAGTTGGGATTTTCGAAGTAGAAAACAGGGATGCCGTTGGCCAGTGTGACACGGTTTGGCTTTGGCAGGACGAAAGGCTCCAACGGATTTATTTCGGGAGGTGTGGCGCGGTTAACGGTGTTCATTACGGCAGTAACATTACTTGTCCTTGTCTCTTTTGAATATTTCCTTGACGATCGGTGTATGTGATGAAGTAAACATATATGCCGCCGGGGAGCGACTGTCCGTGTGATCGTCCGTCCCAGCTGATGCCTATGTCACGAGAGTGGAAAACAATATCCCCGCCTCGGGTCATGATGCTCATCTCGAAGGTCGCGGGTATATAGTCTGTCTTGACATGGAAAAGGTCGTTCAGACCATCTCCGTTGGGGGTGAAGGCGGTCGGGATGAAAAAGTTGTCCTCTTCTGCCGTGGACTCCTCCTGACTCTTCTCCGCGATGGGCTGGTTTTCATCAAAAATAATGTTCTCCGTTTTGGGAGGATTGCTCACAACCACCGGCTGATTCTTCTTGTTGTCTGAAACTGTCGTGGTTTGCGTGTTCTTCGGCGTGGTGCTGACGCTCGTTGCTGTTTGGGGAGTTGTCACGGACGGAAGTGCGGGTCTGTTTGCCGGGGCAGGCTGGCTGTTGGCAGGAATCCTCGCCTCGGTTACGGCCGCAAGGGTGGACTGCTCGTGTGCGGCTGTGTGTTCGGTGACGCTGCTGGCGGAAGGGAGTGCTCTGCGAGTGTCCTCTGACGTGGTCGTGGAAACAGGATCTGTGGTTGTCGGTGAAACAGTCATGGATGGTTCGTCGGCCGTTTCCGCTTGCGGGGCGACCGTCTGTGCCGCGGGATGGCTTTCTTGAACGGTCTCGGTGGTTTTATGAGTCAGGGTGTTGATGAGTATGGGGACAGTGATCAGCACAGCGGCGGCGCCGGCGATCAATGCGGCACGGCCTTTGGGTGACAATCCTGCCTTCCGACCGAATTTTTTCACATATCGTCTGTCGTGAACAATGGCTTCCCATTCCTGTTCGGTGACGGGAACCTTCATGTCACGGAGTTCCTCTATCGGGTTGTTTTTCATATTTTTGTTCGTTTTTTTCTTCTTGATCCCAGTATTCGTCGATTCTTTTGCGCAAGGTTGCCCGGGCGCGTGAAATCAGCGTGCTGACATTGTTCTGAGTCATCTGCATCCTGTTGGCGATCTCTTCTTGCCGGATGTCGTCAATGACATACAGGTTGAATGCGGTGCGTTGATTTATAGGCAGTTGCTGTATGAACGCTTGTAGTTCGCTCATAGGGATGCCGTCATAGTCATGCGAGCCCGCGTCGTTGAAATCATAATCGAGACTGCTCATCGGAATGGCATCTTTCAGCTTCTTATGTCGCAGATAATCAATGCATTTGTTGATGGTTATCGTCCTAATCCATCCGCCAAGGGTCGTGATGCTGTTGAAATGCTCAAAATGGGTCAGAATGAAGATGAAAATGTCGTGGAAGAGGTCTTCTCCCTCCTGCAGGTCATCGGTATAGCGCACACATATACCCTTTATCAGCGGACCGTAGGTGAGATACAGGCTCTTCTGACTCTCTTTGTCGCCTTTCCGGCACCCCTCGATGATTTCTGTCTCTTTCTCTGTCAGCATTTGATTCCAATACTCTAAAGACGAAATTTTATGAAAAACATTACACTGAGGATGAAAAAAAAGGGAATTAAAAAGAATGTCTTAAAAATCCAGCGAAAGTTGGTTTTTGAGATGGAAGCTCTTTCGGTGATAAGGGGTTAGCCCGTATTGGTTGACTGCAGCGATGTGTTTCGGGGTGGGATAGCCTTTGTTGTGCTCCCAGTCGTATGCCGGAAATTCCCCCGCCAAACGGTTCATCAGGGCGTCGCGGTATGTTTTGGCCAAAATGGAAGCTGCCGCGATGGAAAGGTAAGTGGCGTCACCTTTAACAACACATCGGTATGGAATTCCCCATTGGTCGTGGAAGCGGTTCCCGTCCACAAGGATGAGCTCCGGCTTTACCGCAAGTTGTCCGATGGCCAGGTTCATGCAGTGGATGGAGGCGCGTAGAATGTTCATCTTGTCGATGTCTGTTTCCGACACTTCGGCGACAGCGTATGCCAAGGCGTCGCGCTCAATGATTTGCCGGAGCAGATTCCGTTTGTGCTCCGTAAGTTGTTTGGAATCATTGATTTCCTCATTCTTGTAGTCGTAAGGGAAGATGACTGCGGCGGCGCAAACAGGCCCGGCAAGACAACCGCGACCAACTTCGTCACAGCCGCATTCCACTGTTGGGATGGAGGAGAAGTGGGATTTTAAAGCCATAGAAGTACGCATAATGCAACCACCATGATGTCCACCAAAATGCAGCGCCGCTTGGGAATCGCGGCGATAGCCATATAGATGGAGGCAGGCAAAATCAGGTATGTGAGGGCAAGCGGGAAAGGAACACTCCCCAACCATAGGAAAATCAGCATGGAAAACAGTAATAGATGATTGTTCGCAAATGCTTGCCGAATGATGATCAACTTGTTGTCCAAAAACTGTTTGTCTCGTATAGCCAGCAAAATGAGGACCAAAACGAAGAAAGCCAGCGTCGCATAGTCAATGATGCGCAGATGGGTGAACTGTTTTACGGGCTCGAATAAGGCCAAGTCACGCCAAGACTGCAAAAAAACGGGCATGGTTCCAATGAGGTATGCTATGGCAAAGGCATAGATGTAAGGAATCAGTAGCCCGGAGAACAGGATGAGGTTGTCCTTGATGGAGGTCACATTGTTGATGGATATCGTCAGGATGAGAAACAGGACGATTCCAAAAGCGCTGATATCCAGCAATGTGGCTATGGCAATGGCCAGACCGAAAGTGAAAATACGGTTTTTCAGGTTTGCAGAGGATTCATTGGGAGAATAGATCAGCAAAATCAGTGCGATGAAAAAACAGGTTAACAGGGCAGGGGAGAAGTGATGCAGGAATTTTCCGCAGTTGAGCAGCAATAGAAAGAAAATACCGGGCATATATGTCCGACTCTCATAAAAATGGTTCTTGTCGAAATGCTTGATGACCCCGACGGTCATGGTCAACACAAGAGCAAGGACGATAAGGCGGACAATCGTTTTGCTTGAAGTCCACAAAAGTGCCAGATAATGGTACATCATCATGGTGCCTTCCTGCGGAAGCAGACTCATTTGGGTGAAAATAAGCCACGCGGACCATCCAGCCAGAATAACTAACAAAAACAGTTGTAAGTTGAGATTCTTGTTTAGAAGATGGAACATATTTCAGGAAATTCGGGTAATAACAGTTGGAAAACGGGAGCCAGGGAGAATTTTTTCTGTTTCAGGAAGTCTTTGGCGTATAGATTCTCGAAAGTGAGTGCGTTCTCATTGTTGAAATGGCAGATGATGCTGACGAGCTGATCGTCGTCAATGCGATAAAGCCCGTTGTCGATGCGGCATAGTGCGTCTTCGAAGGTCATGCGGTAATAGTAGTGCATGCGCTCCACGGTCAATACTTCTGGCAATTTGAGCTCTCGAACGACCTCCTCTCGTTGGCTTTCGGAGAGGCTTTCCGGCAATGGCACCGCCACCACTCCGCTGAAAAGGCATGCTAACAGTGCGGCGCAGGCTGTGAGATCCTGTTTCATCACAATTCCCGCCCGGGCGATGCTCATTGCGTCCAACTCATTCATGATCGGAGCGATGCGCTGCGCCAGCTGGGCGTATGAATAAACCTGCCCCTCAATTCTCGCCACAGTCTGATCAGGGTTCTGCTCCGTCTGACGGATATAAGGTTCTATGACATGCTGGTAAAACATGATACTTTATACTTCTTTTTACAATAGTTTCTTTCTCCTTGTGTGGAGGATGGAAAGTTGCAAAAATACATTTTTTTTGTATTTTCGCAGCCGTTTTCCGAAAGCTGGAACCAATAATGAAAAAACTGTGTATATGGATTCTTTTGGCAATCTGCCTGCTGATGTCCGGATGTCAGCGGGAGATTGACATGAAACTGCCAGACTATCAGTCCAAGTTGGTAATCGAAGGTACGATAGAAACGGGGGCTCCCGCCATTGTCATGCTTTCGAAAAGCATCCCCTACTTTTCAGAAATCAACGCGGGTACGTTGATGAACGATGTGCTGGTGAGCGGCTCGGAAGCGCGGGTTTTCGTCACTTCGGAAACGGGCGAGACTGAGGAGTTGCTTTGGCAATTGAATCCGGAAGCCCCTTATTATGTGGCTTTTATGGGAAAAACAGTGATCGGTAAGGAGCAGACACACTATACCTTGACGGTAGAGTATGATGGACAGACTTACACGGCCGAAACCTATATCCCGAAAACCTTTGATCTGGATTCCATCGGCTTCGACCAGTCATCGGATTTGTTGGATGACACTATGGCCACCATCCGCGTGCAGCTGTCTGACAATCCGGACGAAGTGAACTATTACGCCTTCTTCACCAAGGTGCATTCCCCTAAATTGACCGACCGACTCTGGGTATGCAATCTTCCTGTGGCCTTTGACGACCGCACGTTCAACGGGTTGTCGTTCAATTATGAGATTTCCCGCTATGGATACTCCATTCTGATGCGTGATATGCTAAGTGAGGAGGACAGGGAGAATTTCAGACGGATCACCTTCCGCCCGGGTGACACCGTGTATGTGAAACACACGCAGATAGACCACGACACTTACCTTTATCTGCTTTCTGCCGGATCTGAAGCTGTGTTTGGGAGCAATCCCTTCACAAACCCGTTGCCTGCCGTGTCAAATTTCAACAGCGACAAGGTTCTGGGGCATTGGAGCGGCTATGCGGCTAAAACCGACACATTGGTGTGGTGGTACGATGAAGAACTCCGAAGGAAGATTCAATAGTTAGTTGATATTTTTCATCGGAATTGTTTCTGCCCATAAAGTGCAGTTTGACAATTTTTTATTATTTTTGCCCTAATTTCCAACAGTGTGAAAATTGTTGGAGATTTTTCAGATTTACATTGTAAAATATTAACAAACAGATACTTGCTATGAGTGAAATTTATACCAAAGAAGAATTTTTGATATTGGCGATGTTATATGTGGCCAATGTGGATGGAAAAATCCAACCCGATGAGGTCAGGGTTATGTTGGAGCGTTTTGAACCTGCCTCTGTGGCGGAAGTGCGGAGAAAATTCAACAAAATGAACGATTCCGAGCTGATCCGTTGCATTGAGGAGAACAAGGCTAAATTCGTGCCCACTCAAGAAGAGAGAGCCCATCTGATGGATGATCTGCGCAAAATCGTGGCCGCCGACGACCGCCATCTCGCCATCGAAGAGTATATTTTGCAGGCAGTGGAAAAAATGTTTGCGTAACTAATGCCGGCTTCAAGACGAGAAGACCTCTTGTGCCGGAGTTCTTTTAAGTTGTCAAATTCTGTATGGTCAAGCTTTTCCGAAAAATAGTTCGCTTTGTGAAATGTATAGTGAGCGTAATCCGTTCACTATTGCATTTTGCGTGTACAGGAAAGGTGATGCCAGTCGTGACCGCTTTTGTTTTTGCGTTATTGACCTGTTGGCTGATGTATGTTGCGGAAAACCAACAGTCCAATTTGAAGGAGGATGCTTGGTTCTTCCATTTTTTGGAACGTTTTAACAAAGCGAAGGAAATAGAGTTGCGGGACACGGCGTTTTTTGTCAATGTCAGCCACGATATCCAATTGGTGTATGAGAACCCGAATAGACCCTCTGAGGGATATGCGGCCATTACGGACCGGAGAAAACTACTTCGTTTCTTGCAGAAAATAGAACGCGACAGTGTTGATTACAAGTATATTATGATGGATATCCGTTTTGAAAAAGGGTATGAGACCGAATACGACGATTCGCTGTATGCCCAAATTCATCGGATGCCTAGACTGGTTATTGCCAGCCATCAGAAAAATGATTCAGGAGAGAAGTACGAGATTGCGGACAGCATCCTGCTGGACAAGTGCGGTATGTCGGATTACAACCAGTACAGCATTGTGACGAATTTTTCAAGATATACCTTCCTTCAGGAGGGAAAACCATCCATCGCCCTGAAAATGTACGACGAGTTGAACCATCAGGAAACCTCTGTGAAGCGGTGGAAAGACCGTTCGGTTTATTATTCGGGCAACCATCTTTGCATCAACTCCCCGATGATGTACCTTTCGGGAACGGTTCTTGATTTCGAGAGCTATATGATGCTTCAGGCCACTCTTGAGGAGGAACGCATGCAGAATGGATTGGAAACGGGCATGGAAGCGGAAACCGCCAAACTGGATTCCAAGCAGGGCAACTACTATTTTTACCTGAACCTTGGCGACGATTTCGTGGAGAACGAGTATCGGATGGGTGCCAGATGGAATGGAGACCTGGATAACAAGGTTATCATCATCGCCAATTTCGAGGATGATGTCCATGACACATACGTGGGGAAGGTCTCTGGTGCGTATATCACGTGGATGGCATACCAATATCTCTGCAACGGAACCCATATCCTGAGTTGGGGCTTCATATTGTTGCACATCTTCTGTTTCACATTTGTTTTCTGGATCATTCTTTTTATAAACGAAATATCGAATTCGAAATTTGCCGACAATGAGAAAGCCCTACGCAGACTGTCTCTGATTCGTTGGATATGCACATACTTGCTGTTATATGTGATAATGGCCATGCTTTACTATTTCATGAAATTCCGTTTCAACATGGCGATGCCGGTGTTGATGATGACCGTTTTGAATTTCATGCTTCAAATTGCCAATAAATATGAAAAAAAACGATAATATTATGAAAAAGACATTGCTTTTGTTACTATTTGTTATATGGATCGCTACAGGAGCTCGTGCAACGGTCTATACTATCACGAAGATGAATATGGAGAGCATCCAAATTGGTACGAAAACGTGCAAAGAAGGTTCCACTTTTGACGGAAGCGAGTTCATACACTGGACATCCGACAAGGATTTCCAATATATTTACGCACAGGATTCGGACGGAAAGACCTCCTACTTCACCAACATTGCAATGAAGTCGAAGAGCACCCACACTGCTGAGGCCTACATCAAGCAGGTGAAAATGTCCACTCGTGACGGAGTCTCCTGGCTGCCCCTCAAAGGCCTGCATAAAGAACGTTTCGAGGACAAACGGATAGCGTTGGTGATAGGGAACTCCAACTATCAACAAACCACGAACTTGCGTAACACTCTCCATGACGCGCAGATTGTGGCGGAAGAATTGCAGGAGCTGGGCTTCGATGTGCGGTGCATGTATGATGTGACGACCCGGGAATTTCAGGAGGTCGCGCTTGACCTGTTCATGCGTGAGGTTGAGGAAGGGCAGTATTCCACGGTTTTCGTCTATTATTCCGGACATGGATTGCAGCATAACAATACAAATTGGCTGGTGCCTGTGGATGTGGATCCGAGCCTGAGGTCAGATGTGGAAAACAAGTGCCTCGACGGCCAGTATCTGCTTAACCGTCTGAATGATACCAAGAGCAAACGGGTGGTGGTAGTGTTGGATGCATGCAGAAGCCTGAAGACCAATTTCACGCGAAGCGCGATGGCGGCAAGCGAGGGGTTGCGCCAGATGGACCCCGCCACAAACACGCTTATCGCTTTTGCCACACGTGCCGGCGAGGTGGCCCAGGATGGATTGGATGATTATTCGGAAAACGGTCCATACGCCACAGCCCTTGTCAATGCCCTGAAAAAAGAGAACTATAGTCTTGACGAAATGTTCCAGGATGTGAAGGAGCAGGTGACGAAAGCGACCATCTCCATGCAGACTCCCATACACATCAACGGTATGGTCAACAAAGTGTATCTCAACGGCAACAACCAGATGGCACGGCGGGCGAAATCGAAAACACCGCAGGATATCTTTGCCGAGGATATGGATATGGGTGTCAAAGGGGATATGGATGCGCAGTTCCGTATTGGCATGGCATACGAATTTGGTCTTTCCGGATGTGACCGCAATCTGGACAGAGCCTATCAATGGTATTCTCTCGCGGCCAGACAGGGTCATTCGGAGGCGGCCAACAAACTCGGAGTCTATTTCTGTAATAAGATGGAATATGAAAACGCTGCCAAATGGTTCCAGACGGCTGCGGATGCAGGCTCCCCGCGTGCCAAACATAATCTCGCCATGCTGCTTTTGACGGATGAATTGGAAATTTCCGACCCCACCGAAGGCGCCAAACTGCTTCAAACACTTGCGAAAGACGGGTATGCCCCCGCCCAATATGACCTCGGCATTTGCTACGAGAACGGTATTGGCGTGTATCCTTATGATCCGGAGGCTTTGAAATGGTACCAGAAAGCGGCGGATAACAATCATGTGGAAGCACAATACCAGACCGGTTATTTCTACTATAAGGGGAAAGGCTGTTCATCGGATTATGTCAAAGCCGTGAAATATCTTAAAGAAGCTGCTCAAAACGGCCATTCCGATGCACAATTCCTTCTCGGTCAGTGCTACAGATATGGGAAAGGGGTTAAGCCCGACACAAAAGAGGCTCTTGACTGGTATCTGAAAGCGGCGGACCAGGGCAATGCCAGAGCAAGAAATGCGATGGATGAATTGTTGCCAGGTAATAATTACAACAGATAACACGAAAATTATTTGCAGATGAAGAAATATAAATCGTTTATGGGCAAAAAAATAAGCCGCATCAAACTCCTTTTGGTCGGTGCGTTGTTCCTTTTCCCTCAAATGGGCTTTTCGTCAATCCCTCCAGCGGGATCAGCAACACTCAATCTTGTCAAAAAAGACAAGCCGAAATTCAGACCGACAGCTGTCTCCACATTCTTGACCCTCAATGTGGAAAACATCCAGTTCCATCGTTCCGATCCCTTTTTCCATTACCAGAACCTCGCCTACGGGTTGAAAATCGGCACAATGCGAAATGCGGGTTGGTATTTGAGCCTGATGTCCAACTTTAATTTTAATGGATTCTTAACACCAATAGATGTTCACGACGTGAACTATTTGGCTAACACTACCCATTCCTATTTTGACGGTTTGTTCGGATTGACGTTCCGTTACTGCAAGCCGTTGTCGTTCCATCTTGGGGTCGGTTACCATTACAAAACGACGAACCACAAAACGTTGTCGGGGAGTTGGGGGCATTTGCAGAATGAGGATGAACACGGACCTATGGCCGCCGCCGGCTTTATGTTCCACATGAGCGGTTTTGTGCTGTCTGCGGAGGCCGTCGCCAATTATAATTTGAAGGCACCCAAATTCACCGATGGCCTGGGAGTGGGTTTCAAATTGGGGATTGGCTTCTGTGTCGAAAGCAAGAACTCGGCGAATAAGACTAAGAAAAAAAGAAAAGTGTCGGACAAAATGCCCGCTTCTGAATTGCATTTTTTCCCGACTACAGCAGGCCCTGATGAGTATGACGTTGTGTTTAGACATTCGTACACAAAACCGAAACCGGAACTTATGGCAACATTGGAACAGGATACGCTGTTGTCGAAGCTTCCGCAGCCGGAATACATCAACACAAACCGGCAGAAGGAGAATGTTTCCGGAAATGAGCATGGCAATGTTTCGGAAAATAGAGCTCAAGAGACAACCCGGCCTGAACCCGCTAGTACAAAACAAGAGCAGGTGACGCAGCCGAAAAACGAAGCAGTCAATGTCACGGAGGTCACTAACACAACGGTGGTGCAACCAGAGAACCAGACTAAACAGGATTTGCAGGATCCCCCGCAAAAATCTGAATCGCTGCCAAAAGTATCCGTTGAAAAAGACCTGATTAAGGACATCGCAGAGACATCCACTAACCTTGTGGCTTCTTGTGCCGAAGTGACCGTGAAGGATATAGACGGGAATGTCTATCATACTCTGGCGATAGGGAAACAATGCTGGATGCGGGAAAACATGCGAACCACCCGGTTTTCCAACGGAGACAGCGTTCTGCTTGGCCAGTCGTTTGACCTCCGTCACGCGATGCGCTATTGCCCTGGCGGTGACCCGTCAAATGTGACTGCTTACGGATATTTGTACAACTGGAATGCTGTGACAAATGCCGGTGCGGGCAATGGTAATCCGCAGGTCCAAGGAGTGTGCCCCGAAGGATGGCATATCCCTTCGATGAAAGAATGGGATGAATTGTTCGGGTATTTGGCAAGTCAGCCGGCAATGATTTGTCAAGGAGATACGCAGAACGTTGCCAAGGCAATAGCTGCGAAATCCGGTTGGGCTGAATCCGAAGCGGATTGCGCAATTGGCAATCAGGTGTCCGCAAATAATGTTTCAGGCTTCAATGCTTTGCCGGCAGGCATATTCGTCGGAAAATTCGATTTTTTTGGTAAAGTTGCGCGTTTTTGGAGCTCATCTGTCGGTCTCGCACAAGGGAAATGCGATGTGTATATGGACTGGGATGACGCGATTGTGAAGAAAAGTGAGCAGGAACCGGCTGTGGTCGGTTTTTCCGTCCGTTGTCTTAAAAACGAATAGTTTCTGACCGATAGGTCTAAAATTCCCTTCCCTTTTGTCTGACAAATATAAAAAAGGTGCGTCGTAAAGACGCACCTGAATATCTGTTAGTATTTGTAGAAGCCTTCGCCGGTCTTTCTGCCAAGAAGTCCGGCGCGGACCATCTTGCGCAACAGCGGGTGAGGACGGTACTTCGGATCGCCGAACTCTTTGTAGAGCACCTCCATAATGGCTAAGTTCACGTCGTTGCCGATGAGGTCGGCCAATGCGAGCGGACCCATGGGGTGGTTGGCGCCGAGCATCATGCACTTGTCAATATCTTCGGCGGAAGCGATGCCGTCAGCCAAAATGCCTACAGCCTCGTTGATCATCGGGATGAGGATGCGGTTCACCACGAATCCGGGAGCTTCGTTCACCGGAACGGGGGTCTTGCCGATCTCAGTGGTCAGATCGACGATGCACTTTGCAGTTTCGTCAGAAGTGAGCTGACCTTTGATGACCTCTACCAACGCCATGCGGTCGGCGGGGTTGAAGAAGTGGCAGCCAATGAACTGTGCCGGACGGCTCGTGCATGCGGCTATCTCTGTGATGGACAATGATGATGAGTTGGTGGCGAAAATCGTCTCCGGCTTGCAGATCTTGTCCAATTCCATGAAAACGTCCTTCTTGAGTTGCATATCCTCCACGGCGGCCTCAATCACGAGGTCGGCATCAGCGAAGGTGGCATAGTCCGTGGTGGTGGTGATGTTGCCGAGAATGGCGTTCATGGCGTCCTCAGCGATCTTGCCTTTTTCCACGAGTTTGGAGTAAGACTTAGAAATGGAACCCATGGCCTTGTCAAGGCTGGCTTGGGTTCTGCTCTTCATGACCACGGGCATCTTGGCGGCGAAAGCCTTGACAATACCCTTGGCCATAGTACCTGTTCCTATAACACAAATTTTCATAATAAAGTATTTAAGTTATTGAATGATAAATAATTATTCGTTGTTGAAATGTGCTTCCTGCTTGGTGAGGAAGGCGGTCATGCCGGCTTTCTGGTCCTTGGTGTCGAAACACTTGCCGAACATGCGGCTTTCGAAGGCGATGGCCTCGTCAGCAGGCAGGTCGTACTCTTCATTGATGCACTCTTTGGCATAGCGTATGGCAATCGGGGCGTTTTTGACGATGCGTTTGGCAAGACTCATGGCTTCCTCCATCAGTTGTTCGGGCTCATAGACGGCGTTGACCAATCCGATGCGCAGCGCTTCATCCGCTTTGATGGCGCGGCCGGTGAAAATCAGCTCCTTGGCAACGCCCATGCCGGCGATTTTGGCCAAGCGGTAAGTTCCGGAAAAACCGGGGATGATGCCTAAACCGACCTCGGGTTGGCCGAATTTGGCACGGCTGGAGGCGAGACGGATGTCGCAGGCAAGAGCCAACTCGCAACCGCCACCCAAAGCGAAGCCGTTAACTGCCGCGATGACGGGAATCGGTAATGTCTCGATTTTGCGGAACACTTTCGCACCGGCAGCTCCAAAACGCTCGCCCTCCTCCGCGTTCAACGGTTGCATCTCCGAAATGTCGGCACCCGCAACAAACGACTTCTCACCGTCGCCAGTGATGATCAGCGCACGAATGCTTTCGTCCATGCCGGACAGGAAATCATCCAATTCTTTCAAAATGTTGGAGTTTAGGGCGTTGAGTGACTTTGGCGCGGAAATGGTCAGGGTGCATACCTGTTCAGCCAGGTCTATTTTCAAGAAATTGTAATCTGTCATTCTTATGGGATTTAAAAGTGGGGCAAAGATACAAAAAAAAAGTGCCGTATGGCACTTTCTTTTTAGCGTTTTTTCTTACCGGGATTCACGTAAACATCTTCCTTTTTCGTTTCTTTTTTCTTTTCCGTCATGGTTTTTTTGAAACGATATTCCAGATCATACAATTTCTTGATTGTGTGGGGCTTCAAGATAGTCTTGTATTTCTTGTAGTATGTGGTCTCAAGGTTCAGAATGTTCTTGCGCATCTCGAACTTCTGGTCTTGGAGGTAGGTGAGCTGTTTGTCGGTCAGTTTGTCAATGGCCTCTTTGTTAGTGCCGGGTGCGCCAAGTTTGATGCCTTGTTTTTCGAGATTCTTGCTGTAGCCGGTCATGATTTTCATCTCCGCATTCAAATACTCTTCATAAACTTTCCAGAAACTTTGGTTCTCTTGGCCACTCAATGTCAGATTTTTCTGCATGAAAGTGAGTCGCTCCTGAATCATTGCCTTGGGATTTTTCTCCTGGGCGAAAAGGCTGGTTGAAGCACATAATGCCGAGACAATCAATAAAATCCATAGTCTTTTCATAATATTCAATTCTTTTTTAGGTTAATATGCATAAAAGTAATAGTCCATCATGGCCAATTCCTCGCTGTAATAATCGGCGGCCACGGTTTCAAGCGCTTCTTGTTCCTCTTCGGAAACAGAAGCAGTTGCCGGCTGGACTTGTGTGATGGCAGTTCCTTGGTCGGGAGTGTTAAAAGTGAAGAAAACACCGACAGCTATTGCCAAAGCAGCAACAGCGGCAACAGCGGAAGTGATGATGGTTTTCTTGCGCTGTTGTTCGTGTTTGATGTTTTGCATAACCCGTCCGGGCAACTCATCGAAATAATTGTCTGGAATCTTGTAGTGTTCCGTTTTATCTAAATTCTCTAAATCAAACATATCGCTTAAAAATTACAAGATTATGACTATGGAATATTTAAAAGGTTAAACGCTCGGAAATATTTTTTTTGATCTTTTCAGCCGCGAAATGATAAGAGGCTTTCAGCGCGCTTTCAGAGGTGTCGAAAATCTTCGACATTTCCGCGTATGGGGTCTCGTCATAATAGCGCATGGTGAACACCGCACGCTGTTTCGGCGGCAGCTTGGCGATTTCCTCTTGCAGGAATTGCTCGATCTGGTTGGGGGTGACGGTGCTGAAGTCATCGTGCGTTTTCAACAGGAAATCGGTGTAACTCTCGTCATCATCCAGATTCAGCATTTTTTTCTTCTTTTCGATGTATGTCAAGGATTCATTGACACAAATTCTTGAAATCCAGGTTTTCAGACTCGATTCATTCCGAAATCTGTCCAGATTCTTCCAGATTTTGATGCACACGTTTTGCGTGACATCATCCGCATCCTCGTGGACGGTCACGATGCGGCGTGCATTGTAATATATATGCTTCTGGTATTTTTTCAGAAGTAGCTCGAAGGCCTTTTCTTTGGTCTTCTCATTGCTGAACAGCGACAGGATAAACTCGTCTGTGATTTCAGGCATACGCTGAGTATAAGTTATTTACGACTGATAGCCTTTTTGCAGGCTTCCATGATATGTTCTTTGTCCAAACCGAAGTGCGCCATCAGTTCGTCGGGGGTGCCGCTTTCGCCGAAGTGGTCGTCCACACCGATCATTTCGACGGGCGCGGGCAGGTTGCGGCTCAAGCACTGGCATACGGAATCACCCATGCCACCGTTGAGGAAATGTTCCTCGGCGGTGACGGCGCAACCCGTTTTGCGGACACTGTTCAGGATGGCTTCTTCGTCCAACGGCTTGATAGTGGCGATGTTAACAACTTCGGCATTGATACCTTGTTCGCGCAGCATGTCGGCGGCTTGCAGGGCAGGGAACACCAGATGTCCCGTGGCGAAAATGGTCACGTCTGTGCCTTCCTGCATGACCTCAGCTTTCCCGATGACGAACGGTTTGTTCTCTTCCGTGAAGTTGGGCACGGCGGGACGTCCGAAACGGATATAGACGGGCCCGACATGCTCGGCTGCCGCGATGGTCGCCATTTTGGTCTGATTGTAGTCGCAGGGGTTGATGACCACCATGTTGGGTAACATTTTCATCAGCCCGAGGTCCTCCATCATCTGGTGTGTGGCACCATCCTCACCGACGGTGATGCCGGAATGCGAGGCCCCGATCTTCACGTTCAGGTTGGAATAGGCTACTGTCATGCGTATCTGGTCGTACACGCGCCCCGAAATGAATCCTGCAAATGCACTGGCAAACGGGACTTTGCCGCTCAACGCCAGACCTGCGGAGATGCCGATCATGTTGGCCTCCGCGATGCCGCACTGGATGAAACGCTCCGGATGGGCCGTCTTGAAATCGCCCATCTTCACGCTTCCTGTGACATCTGCCGTGAGTGCAAATATGTTATCGTTCTTTTCCGCCGCTTCCACCAAGCCGGCTCCAAACCCTGAACGGGTGTCTTTCATTGCATATTTTTCAATATTCTCCATGCCAAAAAATTTGCTGCAAAAATACGAAATTTGAGAAAAGAGAGTTATCTTTGCCGCATTTATTTGTCAGATTATTTTGATGCGTATTAAGCTGCTCGTCTTACTGGTCCTTTTAAGCTCTCTGTGCTTTACGGAAGTCGCCGCACAAGATCTTTCGTCGTGGCGGATCCGTCATTTTGCGGCGGATTCGATGAGCCTGCGCTTGGATACCTGTTCCATCATCCCCCAGTCGTTTCAGATTCCGGATGTTCACCGCTCCCAATATCGTCTTGACCCGCTGACGGCCACCTTGTACTTGTTGGATTCTTCCCTCTTGGGCAAACGTTTTTTTGTGCAGTATGAGGTTTTTCCGACAGACCTTTCCATTCCAGTGGCGCACAAGACTTTACATGATGTGGAACCAAGACACCTACAGCACCAAACCGCCGATTACCCCCTTACTTCTTTGAAAAATGTATTGAATGATAACGAATTATACACGAACGGAGCGATTTCGCGCGGTGTGACAGTAGGGAATAATCAGGATTTTGTGCTCAATTCCGCGCTTAACCTTCAGATTTCGGGTAAACTTTCTGAAGATGTGGAAATTGTCGCCTCTGTCTCCGATAAAAACATCCCCATTCAGCCAGAGGGGAACACTCAAACGCTACAGGATATTAGCAGTGTGTTTATCGCATTGAAAATAAAAGAGATAGCGACTATTAATGCTGGAGATGTGTTGTGGACTTTCCGTGATGATCATTTTCTGCGAGTTTCCAGGAATATGCTTGGTTTGGATGCCCGAGTCTCCTCCAGCCCAACGGAAAAAATAAAAATAATGAATCAGGTGGGCGGGGGCATGGCGAAGGGCAGGTTCGCCCGACAACACCTGACCGTACAAAATGGGGTTCAAGGACCCTATAAACTTTATGGAGCTGATGGAGAGGTGGCTATCATTATAGTAGCTGGATCTGAGCGGATTTATGTTGATGGTCAGCTGCTTACGCGTGGCGCGGATAATGACTACGTTGTGGATTATAATACTGCGGAGATCTCGTTCACCCCTAAAATGCTTGTCTCCGTTGAGAAACGTGTCATTGTGGAATTCGAGTACACGAATCGGCATTATTCAAGGTACAACCTTTTTACACATAATGAGTTGGAGATAAATGGGAAGTGCCCTCTAAAGTTATACGTCAATTTTTTTCATGAGCAAGATTTGAAAAACCAGTCGATTCAGCCTGAATTGACGAATGAGAATAAACGCTTTCTTGCGGCGTTGGGTGATGCCGGAGCAACTGCTTATTTCCCTGATGTGGATACAGTTGTCTTTTCACCGGATAGGCTTTTATATGAAAAAATTGATACAATATACAACAATAAAATATATACTATATATAAATTTTCCTCTAATTCCGGCAATACATTATACAGTCCATCGTTTACCTATATGGGCTCACACAAGGGTAATTACAAATTGGCAAGCAGCACGGCCAATGGACGTGTCTTTGAGTGGGTTGCACCGGAAGACGAAACCCCACAAGGAGAATATGAGCCAGTGTTGTTACTTACAGCTCCCACATCACAGCAGATGGCCACTCTTGGCTTGGATTTCTCAGCCAGGAAGAATACAAGAATCCAAACGGAGTTTGCTCTGTCCCATTTTGACAAAAACACTTTTTCAAAGAAAGACAGGGATGATGATGTCGGTTTCTCATATCAGCTGAATGTCAGCGATGTGGAATCCTTTGACTCCCGGCAGGATTCGTTACCATGGCTTCTGACGAGCCAAGTCCGGATGCAGTTTGTCCATAAGAACTTCACGCCGTTTGAGTCGTTCAGGGATGTGGAGTTTGCCCGACAGTATAACCTCGCATCGGATTATTCCACGAACAATTCAGATTGGTTGATAGATGCGGGAATCAGTTTGGCGAAACGGGACAGGCACCAGTTGCTCTATCATGCAAATTTTTTCGACAGAGTTGACGATGTCTTCGCCCTGCGGAATGAGTTGGCCACCTCAAATCGCTGGAAGAATTGGCAACTGAAGACGAGGACGAGTTTTTTGACCACGCGCGACTCGATTCAAAAAAGTCGTTATTTAGTGTCGTCCCTCAAGATTTCAAAAAACTGGAAAAAGATTTCAGTTGGAGTTGATAATTTGCTGGAATATAATGTGTTTAGAGACTCTGAGCAACATTCACTACGACCGAACAGTTATGCGTTCAATGAAATGAATGCCACAATTAGAAATGCTGACAATGCGCAGCATCAGTTCTTGCTTGCGTATAAAAACCGTGTTGAATTCGTGCCCGACACGCAGCACTTGCATAACCATCTGATGATTCATGAAGCGAAAGCACAGTATCGTTTCGCCCAAATCCGCAACCAGAGTTTCACCTTGAATGCCACATATCGCCACCAATCATTGATGGATTCTGAACATAAGGCCGAACATTATTTCGTCGGTGATGTCAGATATACAGGGCGTTTCCTCAAAAATGTGCTAACACTCAACACGTATTATGAAACGGGAAGTGGAATGGAACTGAAAAAGACATTCACGTATATTAAGGTGGCGGCAGGTCAAGGGACACATGTCTGGAAAGATTATAATGGCAACGGTATAGAGGAACTTGACGAGTTTGAAATTGCTTTGTTTCAGGATGAGGCCGAGTACATCAAGGTTTGGATAGCCGGAACGGAGTATGTCAATGTGTATGAGAGCCAGTGGACTCAGAATCTTATGTTGCGCCCGGCGGCTGTTTGGGGTAATAAAAAGGGGTTTCGCAAATTCGTTTCGCGATTCCAGGATGTGCTGACTTTATCCACGTCTCTTAAACACAAGTCCATGATGTTCAATCCGTTTCCTCGTGCCGTGGAGGATTCGAATCTGGTTTCCGACCGTATGAATTTCACCAACACCCTCTCTTTTAACAACAGCAATTCAAAGTTCGCTTTTGATCTCATCCTCCAAAAGACAGAAAACACCCAGTTCCTGTACTACGGTTTGGAGAGTGTCCATGTTGATGGTCAGGAAGTTGTGCTAAAAAGTACCCCCGTTGAGTTGTTGTACCTGCAAACTGCATTCCAACATAGAAAAACCCGGAACAGTTCAAGTTGTTTCACGTCCCGACAGTATTTGGTAGATGCTTATTCCGCAGATGCCCTTGTTCAGCTGCAGTACAGGAACAGGTTGACAGGTTCCTTGACAGGACAATATGTTTATAAACGAAATCTTCAGGGCGAGGAACATGTCCGTCGGTATCGTGTTGAGACATCGTGGATGTATCGTTGGTTGAATAAAGGAACTTTTTCACTGTCAGCGGAATATGTGTTTTTGAAAGGAGAAGTGGGGGAGGGATCCGCAGTGTCATATTTTATGCTTGATGGTCTAACCTTAGGTGGGAACTTGTTGTGGACTGTAAATTGCCAAGTGTCTGTCACACAATTTCTCCAACTGATGTTACAGTATCAAGGACGAGCCATGCGCGGGCATGCGGTGATACATACGGGTTCAGTGACTGTGAATGCGTTTTTTTAGCTAAATGTTTGATTCTTAAAAAAGTACGCGCAAAATGTGATGTAAATAGTTGATGAGCAGCTGATTATATTAGATTTTGGCATTTATTTCTGGAAATTTGAAAAATTGGGGAATCAAATCAAAAAATATGTTATTTTTGTCACTTCAAAAAATTAGGCTAAAAGTGTATTGTGTAACTTTTTGAAGAGAATGTTCGTATATGATTGGAAAATACAAGCTCAAGAAGCAAAAGAAGTTGTTAAATACACTGATAGTCAATTGTTTAGTGTATGAAACAATTTGAATGTGATATGAAGAAACGTGTACAAAAAATTGGTCTGTTGGTGCTAATGGCAATGCTTGTCTCAATGACAGGTTTTGCACAAGATGACGCACAATTCACCTTTTTCCCGTGGGTGACATCCTATTATAATGCCGGCGGAATAGGTGAACAGCATAACACGTTGTGTTTTACGGCAGATTACAACAACAAATATCTGGGATGGGGAGACGCTTCTTCAATCAACAATGATTCTGTTTTCCGTTCTGCGCCTCAAGACTTCCTTTTCAGCATTGAATCGTATTTGAAGAAATTGCATGGATCTTTAGGTGTGACTTTAGTTCACGATAGAATAGGTATTTACAGCAATACAGGAGTGAAACTGGGGTATGCTTACAAGCTTCGTCTTGGCGGCGGTCATCTGGGCATAGGAGCTCAGATTTCATTGTTCAATCAGGCCATCAAGCCGGATCCTCTTCGTCCTATTCAGGAGGGCGACCCCGTTTTAGACCGTTTGTCTGAATCTACGCTGGATTTGGATTTTAATTTCGGTGTGATGTATAAGACGGACCAATGGTATGTGGGTGCAGGTTGGACGCAGATTGCGGCGCTTTTTGACAAGAACCAAGTGCTTCGCGTGTCGGGTGAATATGGCCCTAAACGTTCATCACAGTTGTATGTTCATGGCGGATATACATGGGTCCTGCCATTTAACCCCAATTGGGAGTTGATTCCGCAAGCTTTGATGAAGACCGACTTTAAGACCTTCCAATGGGAAATCTTGGCCTTGGCGCGTTACAATGGCGTATATTGGGGCGGTTTGGGCTATCGTTTCCAAGATGCGGTCTCCCTTGCTTTCGGAGCCCGTCCTTTCTACAACTCTTCCAACATCTACCTTAAAGGACTTGACCTCGGTGTCTCCTACAGCTTTACCACCAACTCCCTTGCCTTTAAGAGACATCGCAGCTTCGGTGATGTAGAAGTTGTAGTTCGCTATTGCTTTGACATTTACAAGCCTGAGATTTTCTCTGGATACGGAAATTCTCGTTATATTTATAAAAACAGATACTAAAAACGAACAGTCTCACGTTAATAACAGTAAAGAAATTTAAAATAGCAAAAATATGAAACGGGTAATCATTTTACTTGCATTGGCATTTGTGCTGATGGTCTCGTGTAAAAACACAGGCGACGGACAGCTCGTTGGTGTAAAGGATCGTCCTGATTTCCTCGATCTGGAACCTTACGGGATGGTTTATGTTCCAACCGGCCATTACGTGATGGGCGGCGGAGACCAAGATGTCCCCTTCGCACTCACCCAACAGTCCAAGAATGTGACTGTGGCCGCATTCTGGATGGATGAGACCGAAATCACCAATAACGAGTATCGTCAGTTTGTTTATTGGGTACGAGACTCCATCGCACACACACTCCTCGGTGACGCCGAAATCACCGATGAGGAGAAATTTGGCCATTACTTGAAATATGAGAAAGGCGAGAATGAAGGCGAGATTATTGAGCCGAAACTTATCAATTGGAAAGAGAAAATTCCTTGGGACTCTGACAATGAGGAGGTTCAGTCTGCTCTGTCTCCCCTGTTCAAGAAGGTGAATACCCGGTATTATCAATATGGCGCCAACCAAATTAACTCCTCGATGCTCAACTATGAGTATTGGTGGATTGATTACCGTAATTACCGCGATCCCAAAAATCCGGACAATTTCGGCGCATCATATAAGGAGTTCGACAAAGAGGGGGATGACCTCGGCGGTCTTTATGCCAACCGTCCCAGCAGTATGGGCAATGGATGGCAGCGTTTCATCAAACACGAGGTTGTGAACGTCTATCCCGATACGTTGTGCTGGGCACACGATTTCGTCTATTCCTACAACGAACCCATGCTGATGAACTATTTCAACAACCCGCAATACGACAACTATCCTGTGGTGGGTGTCAGCTGGCGTCAGGCCAAGGCCTTCTCAAGTTGGAGAACACAATTGCGCATGTCATGGTTGGCTGGCAAGGATTATGCTTTCGAGCAAGAGTTCCGTCTGCCCTTGGAGGCAGAGTGGGAGTGGGCAGCCCGTGGCGGCAACGCTTTGGTCCCCTATCCGTGGGGCGGCCCCTACACGACGAACAGAAACGGCTGCTTCCTGAGCAACTTCAAGCCGCAACGCGGTAACTATATTGCTGACGACAACTTCTATCCCGGTATCGTGGCCCACTACCATCCCAATGACTGGGGTTTGTTCGACATGAGCGGCAATGTGGCTGAATGGTGCGAGGATGCTTTCGATGAAGCTGCCACAAATTTCACCCACGACATGAACCCGTCGTACGTCTATTATGCCACCAAGGATGACTCTCCTGTGAAGAAGAGAAAAGTGATCCGCGGCGGTTCCTGGAAAGACGTCAGCTATTTCACCACCGTGTATGCCCGTACATACGATTTCCAGGACACATGTAAGTCTTACATAGGCTTCCGCAATGTCCAATCCTACATGGGACGTCAGAGAGGCGATAACAATAGCAAGAGCGCATCACATGTCTATTAATATTCGAATTTATTATTAACAAATAAAATCATTAACTTAAAAAATCAAACAAATGAGTAAGATTGATCAAATCGTCAGAACGAAAGGTTACAAGAACTTTATGGCAAAGTTGTACGGCTGGGGTGCTTCCGTCGTTATTCTTGGTGCCTTGTTCAAAATTTTGCACTTGCCGGGCGCAAACATCATGCTTATTTTAGGTATGGGTATTGAGTCTGTCATCTTCTTCTTCTCCGCGTTCGAACCCCTTCACGTGGAGTATAACTGGGCTCTCGTTTATCCCGAACTGGCTACTGGCTCGGATATTGAGCTCGAAGATGAAACGAAGAAATCACGTCGTGAGAAGAAACAACAGGTCAAGTCTGATTCGATGACTCCGACCCAAGCACTCGACAAGATGCTGGAAGAGGCTAAAATCGGCCCCGAATTGATGGAAAGCCTCGCTTCCGGTATGCGCAACTTGAGCGACAACGCTCATAAACTTGCAGGTGTGTCTGATGCTGTTGTCTCCACCGACAACTATACCAGCAGCTTGCAGAAAGCTTCCGAATCTGTACGTAATTTGACTCTGAAATACGACAAGGTGGCTGCCAACCTCGAAACCGATGGCGGTGCTACCGCTGCCTATATCGAAAGCGTGAAGAGAGCTACCACAGCTGTCAACCAACTGGCAACCGCTTACGATCAGACTGCCAAGTCCATGGAGCAGACAAGCAGCTTCAAGGCTGAAATGGACAAATTAACCCAGAACATATCCAAATTAAGTAACGTTTACGGCAACATGCTCGCCGCAATGAAGTAATCTTCATTAGTTCATTAACCTATTAACTAACTAAATTTAATTGAGATATGGGTGCAACAAATTGTCCGGAAACCCCGAGACAGAAAATGATACAGATGATGTACCTGGTGTACACCGCCATGCTGGCATTGAATGTTTCCGCAAACATTCTGGATGCCTTCGTGGTCGTGGATGACACTTTGGTTACCTCCACCAACATCGCAGCTAACCAGAATGCCAATGATTATCAATGGTTTATCGGTCAAAAGACCATCCTGGGTGCGAAAGTTGACGAAGCATACGGCAAAGCCCAGATTCTGAAGAAAGAATCCAATGCCATGGTAAAATACATTGAGAAAATGCGCAATGACCTGATTTTTACCGTTGATGGTGATTCTTTGGTGGAAAAGGAAGTTGATGGCAAGAAAGTTAAAACAATTAAATCTGTGGGTGATATTGTCAAGAAAGACAATTTCGACATCCCCACTGATTTCATGATTAACAAGGGTAATGCCAAGAAGCTCAAAGAAGAAATCAAGAAGTATAAGGCAAATGTCTTGAAACTTGCCAAGAAAGAGGATCAGAAGCGTTTGGAAGAGGCTATGGGCCTGAACGTTGATGCCTCCTATTTGAGCAATGATAAGGAAAAACAAGACTGGGAAACCCACAACTTTGACCATATCATCGCGGCGGCTTCCGCTACCTTGTTGAACAAGATGATCGGTGAGGTGAAAAACGCCGAATCCGTGATGCTCAACTACCTCAAAGCTTCCATCAGCGCTGATGACTTCAAGTTTGACAACGTGTCCGGCCGCTCCATCCCGAAATCACAGATGGTGTTCTCCGGCGACTCATACGAGGCTGACATTATCGTGGCTGCATACGACAGCAAATCTACCCCGGAGGTTTACTACAAGATGGGTGTGGATACGCTTACCGAAGACGGTCTCGGTGGTGCCACCAAGTTGGAGGGCGAGAATGGTCTTGTGAAACTGAAAATCGGTACTGGTGGTACTGGCGAGCAGAAGTACGCTGGTTTGATCAAGATTATGGATCCCAACGGACAACCCAAATATTATGGCTTCAAGGACAAATACACGGTGCTGAGCCCGTCTGCAACCATTGCTGCGGATAAGATGAACGTGCTTTATGCCGGTATTGCCAACCCTGTGTCCGTGTCTGGTCCTGTGGCCCCCGACAAGTTGAGCGTTTCGTTCCCTGGTTGTAGCGCTTCCTCTCAAGGTGGCGGCAAGTTCAACGTGAGCGTGCCCGCTTCTTTGATCGGTAAGACCGTGACCGCCACTGTGGCCGCAAAAGTCGGTGAATCGAGCAAGACGATGGGCTCCACCACGTTCCGCGTGAAACGTGTCCCGGATCCTCGTGCGGTGTTGGGTGCCAATATCCGTGGCGGCAAACGCGCCAAAGCCGAGATTTTGGCCAACCCTGTTGTCCGTGCCACAATGGGTGATGACTTTGTGTATGACCTGAAATGGTCCGTAAACTCCTACCGCGTGATCCTTGTGGTCAAGGGTATGGAAGAACCCGCTATCGTCTGTCAGGGCGGTGCACTGAGCGAGAAAGCAAAAGCTGCTATCCAGAAAGCTTCAGCCAACACGGTCATCTATTTCAGCGACATCAAGGTCTCTTCTGAAGCAGGATCTCGTACCTTGGATGAGTTCTCCGTTCGTGTAAGATAGTAATCTAAATTTAAATACAATTATGAAAAAGTTCACATTATTTGCAATGATGCTGCTGGCCGTAAGTTTCGCCTTCGCACAAGAAGATGAAACCGAGGGCAGTACCCTGGAACAACCCATCCGCACTCCTGTGGAATTCCCATGGGAACAGGTCAATGTCAACGAATCTGCTGATCCGATTGCATATCCGCCTGTCCGTCAGGCCGACGTGATGTACTATTGGACTGTTTGGCGCACTATTGACTTGCGCGAGAAAGTCAACCACCCGCTCTATTTCCCCACGGAAGTGCGTGGAACTTGGAGAAGCCTTGGTCAGACTATCTTCGATGCCATTGATATGGCCAACACGGAACGTACGGAAGGTGTTCTGCCGGTTTATTCCGATGAGATGTGCACGTTCCCGTATTCCCGCGATGAGCTGCAAGGCTTGGTTGCCAATGTGCAGACAATCACCAAAATCGATCTTGAATCAGGTGAGGAAATCGGTGAAGAGGAACTTGTCACCCAGTTAGAGCCTAAAGATATCATCTCCTATAATGTGAAGGAGGTTTGGTATTTTGACAAGCAATATTCCACCTTCAGAGTTCAGATTCTTATGCTTCAACCCATCATCGAATATGAGAAGCCAAACAACAATAGCTCTTACTATGATGATGAGAATCAAGATGATGAAGATGTGAAGGCGGTTATGATGAAGAGAAAACTCGGTTATATCTATTACAATGAACTCCGTCCTTTCCTGGCTAAACAGGAGGTGTTCAATGTGAAGAATAACGCCTCACGCGTCTCTTTTGACGATCTGATTACTTGGAAACGTGACTTCTCCAGTCTGATTTACAAGGAGTCAAATGTTTATGATCGTCAAATAGATGATTATATTGCGAACTCGAGAGACCAACGTATCGAATCCGAAAGAATCACGGAGAATCTTCGCAAATTCGAAAGCGATCTTTGGGAGTTCTAATCAGAAACAACTTTTTCATAATTTCAAAAAAAACGGACATGTTGATGTCCGTTTTTTTTTATTTTTGCAGCATTTCAGTGAATATGATTGTCGTTATAGGAGCAGATGGCTTTTTGGGCGACCGTATGGTTGTGAAGTTGCGGGAAGCAGACAGATTTCTTTCGTCAGAAAGAAATGACGGGGAGGAAGATGCTTTCGCAAAAGGAACAGACGTCGTCCCGTTCGGGGATATTGATGAGTTCTTCAGCTTCCTGCCCTCACGATATCAAGACATAGAGTGGATCGTCTTTTGCGACAAGAGGATTCCTAACGCGGCGGCGTCAGTGTTCCGTCAGGAGATAGTGCAGAAATTGTGGACGGTGACAGCCCGCTATTCAGTCCCGTTGCTGTATGCCTTTTATCAGCCGACGGAATTGCAAGTGACTGACTTTAGTCCGGATCGTTTTGTGCTGTGGGCTGGACGGCAGTATCGGAAGCCTCCGTTTTGGTATATCTTCAGAGTCGGGGAGGTTTATGGTCGGCAAGAGGATGTCCCAGGGGAAACAACTTCGCGGGTCTATTCATTCTATCGCCAGATCCTGTCCACGGGTGAGATTACTCTTCCCGAACGGGAACGTGCAGAAGACGAAACAAGTGACGGTAGGGACTATTTATATGTTCAAGATGCGGTAAGGGTGTTTTATTGGTTTATGCAGCACAGACCCGCCAACGGGGTGTATGATCTTGGAAGCGGTTTTGGACGGTCGGATTTGGCGCTGGCGAATGCGATTTTCCGCGCTTTGAGACTGCCTCCCCGGGTCAGATATTCGCTTGCGCAACCTGAAACTTCTGAAAGGGAACCCGAATCTTTTCGGCCCGATTTGCGGGATTTGCGCAAAGCAGGCTATCGGAAACCGTTCTTCTCTGTTGAAAAAGGCGTGAAATCCCTACTCAGAAAGCCTCATGGAACAGAAATTCACCCTGTTTTTGAATGTTGAAAAAAAATATTATTATTTTTTTTTTCACGTCATAATCATATCAAATATTTTATATCTTTGTACTTAAATTTATTGAAGATAAAAAACATTATTTTTTGTTGAATTTTATATTATTCGTGCATGAAGAGAATTACGGATAAAGCTATCTATCAGACATTGAAAACGGTTTTCGGGTTTGATACGTTCAAAGGCGATCAGTTGAAGATCATCAAGACGTTGCTGAAGGGGAAGGACTGTTTTGTGATTATGCCTACGGGCGGTGGCAAATCCATGTGCTACCAGCTCCCCGCGTTGATGAGTGATGGTACGGCCATCGTAATTTCCCCGTTGATTGCGTTGATGAAGAATCAGGTGGATGCCATTCGGACTTTCGGCACCGACCGAGGTATTGCACATTTCTTGAACTCGTCGTTGAACAAGGCCGAAATCGCAGAGGTGAAGAAGGATTTGATCTCTGGCAAGACAAAACTGCTTTATGTGGCTCCCGAATCCCTGACCAAGGAGGAAAACGTGAATTTCTTCCAGGACATCAACATCTCTTTTTATGCCATTGACGAAGCCCACTGTATTTCAGAATGGGGTCACGACTTCCGCCCGGAATACCGTAACATCAGGAAAATCATTCAACAGATCGGCAAGAATGTGCCGGTCATCGCTCTGACGGCAACAGCCACCCCGAAAGTGCAAAGCGACATACAGAAGAACCTCGGCATGGACAAGGCTGAGGTGTTCATATCCTCCTTCAACCGCCCGAACTTGTATTATGAAATCCGCGAAAAGACCAAGGATGTGGACAAGGAAGTGGTGAAATTCATCAAGAACCATCCTGGAAAGTCGGGCATTATCTATTGTCTTAGCAGGAAAAAGGTGGAGGAACTTGCCGTTCTGCTTCAGGAAAATCAGATTCGCGCCCTCCCATACCATGCAGGTCTGGATTCCAAAACCCGTGTGCAGAATCAGGACGACTTCCTGATGGAGAAAGCGGATGTCATTGTGGCCACTATCGCCTTCGGTATGGGCATCGACAAACCGGATGTTCGCTTTGTGATCCACTACGACATGCCGAAGAGCCTGGAGGGATACTATCAGGAGACAGGACGTGCCGGCCGCGATGATGGTGAAGGGCTCTGTATCGCCTTCTACGACCAGAAGGATCTCAACAAACTGGAGAAGTTTTCTGCGAAAAAATCAGTCTCAGAACAGGAAATAGTGAAACAGCTTCTGGCTGAGACCGCCTCCTACGCCGAATCCACCAACTGCCGCCGGAAACATTTGTTGCATTATTTCGGGGAAAATTATAACGAGGAGAATTGCCATAATTGCGACAACTGCAACCATCCGAAGCCGAAAATGGACGCTACCGAACAAATCCAGCTGCTTTTGGAGGTTATTCTTGCGGTTAAACAACAGTTCAAAGAAGATCAGATTATTGACATTATTTGTGGCAATAAAACCACTTCGATTCTGAAATTCCATCACGAGAAGCTGAAACAGTTTGGCGAAGGTATGGATTATGACCCGAAGTTCTGGTCCAATGTGGTCCGGGTTTCTATTTTTGACAACCTGATTGCCAAAGACATAGAGAATTATGGCCTGCTGAAAATCACGGACAAGGGGATGAAATATATGACCAATCCGTATCCGATTATGGCCATCAAACCGGTGACAGCAGAAGACGAGGACGATGATGAAGCCGTGGACGCCGTCTCCGGAAATGTAGAAGAGGCGTTCGACACGGTTCTGTTCAGCTTGTTGAAGGATCTTCGCAAGACTATTTCCAAAGAGGAGAATCTCCCGCCGTTCATCATTTTCCAAGATCCGTCATTGGAGGATATGTGCATACAGTACCCGATCACGATGGAGGAGATGACCCGCGTGGTGGGTGTCGGTCCCGGCAAGGCACAGAAATACGGCCGCCGTTTTATCGAACTCATCAAACAATATGTGGAAGAGAACGAAATCGACCGGCCGCAGGACTTTGTGCTCAAGACGGTGGCTAAGAAGTCAGCCAACAAACTGTTTATAATCCAGGGTATCGACCATAAGATCAGCTTCGAGGACATCGCCATCGCCAAAGGATTGGACATGGACGAATTGCTGACCGAAATCGAACATATTGTGGCCTCCGGCGCAAAAATCGACATCTCCTATTATATTGACGAGGAAATCGAACCGTATCATCAGGAGGATATCATTGATTATTTCGCCAATGCGGACACTGATTCCGCAGAAGAGGCTTTGCGCGTGTTGGGCGAGGATGAATACACGATGGAAGAGATTCGGATTATGAGAATCAAATATTTGTCGGATGTTGGCAACTAGAAATGGATAATTGATAATGGATAATTGATAATTATGGAAGAAATTTTTGAAGAGAAGAACGAAGAAATGAAAAACGAGATTGTGGAAAATACTGCAACCGTTGTGGATGAGAAAGGTTTTGTGGTTGAGAACAAACCTGTGGAATCCCCTGAAAAAGAAGAGGCAAAACCTTCATGCAAGAATAATTCCTCTCTCTGTCATTGGATTATTGAAGGTGTGCTGGCGGCGGCAGTGATAGCACTGTTCATCCTGCATTTTACCGGCAATAACAAAAACGTCACGGTGGCACCGAAGCCTGTCGAAGTGGGCACCGGAGAGGTGGTCTATATCAACATCGACTCGGTGAATGAGAAGTATGAAATGGTGAAGATCCTGAAGGACACTCTTGATGCCGAACAGCAGAAACAGGAGCTGGTGTTTAACAACCGCCAAAAGGCATTGGAAAACAAGGCTGCCAATTTCGAGAAGAATTACAGTTCCGGTTCTCTGACCCCGCAACAGGCCCAATACGCTCAGCAATCGCTCCAAGAGGAAAGTACCCGTCTGCAGCGTGATTATAGCAACTATATGGAAGATTTCCAGAACCGTTATGCAGCAGCGTTGGAGCAGATGGCTGATTCTTTGAATGCCGCCGCCAAGCGTGTAAATGCTTCTTATAACGCCTCTTACATCTTCACCTATCAAGATGGCGGTCAGCTTTTGTATGCCGACCCCGCTCACGATATCACGAATGAAGTGATTGATGAACTGAACCGGTCTTTTAAGAAGAAAAAATAAGAGGACGGGATGGAAGAGAAAATGGAGAAAAAAAATGACGGAATGAACGGGAGACCGTTTGGTGTGTTACACATTGTGCTGCTTTGTGTCGCTTTCGGATTGCTTGGTGCGGCGTTGGCTTATTCTGCCATCTCGAATCACAAAAGGCAAAAACAAGCTGTTGAAAAGGAGCAAGCCTTCCTGGATAGTCTGCATGTTTTTCCGCCAGTGGATTTTACCGATTCCTTGTACAACCGGGTGGTGTTGAAAAGGTACGATGACGACAATCCCAAAGTGGTTGTCTATTATGTCCCTGACAGTGCAGGCAACCCCACTTCCGAATTGGCGCATGAGACTCATTATTATGAAAACAAGCAGAAATACATAGACGGCAATATCCATGCCGACAACCGTGACGGGTTGTGGTATGCCTATTTCCCGGACGGCACCGTCCAGACAAAAGCCTATTATGTTGACGGTAAGGAAGAGGGACGCTATACTGTCTTTTATTCAAACGGGAATGTCCGTTATACAGGTGAATACAAAAACGGGCACCAGGTTGGTGAGTGGCGTTTTTATTCTGAAGACGGAACCCTGGAACATACGGAAGTGTATTAGCTGTCGGCTAAACATTCATAAAGATGAATTAAATTTTTATATAAAACACTTTAGTAATACAAATAATTATAAATTAATAACTTAACAAATAATATTTATGGAATTACCATTTGCAGAAGCGTGGAAAATAAAGATGGTTGAACCCATTAAGAAATCCACGAGAGAAGAAAGAGAAAAATGGCTTGATGAAGCCCACCAGAACATTTTCATGCTGAAGAGCGATTATGTTTACATTGACCTGTTGACCGATTCTGGTACGGGTGCTATGAGTGACCGTCAGTGGAGCGCCATGATGATGGGCGACGAGAGTTACGGCGGTGCACGCTCCTTCTACCACATGAAGGATACAATCACAGAATTGACTGGTTTTGAATTTGTTATCCCGACCCACCAAGGCCGTGCGGCTGAGAATGTGCTGTTCAGCTATTTGGTGAAGCCCGGTCAAGTCATCCCCGGTAACGCCCACTTTGACACCACGAAGGGCCACATTGAAAGCCGTAAGGCCTTCGCCATCGATGTCACCGTTCCCGAAGCATACGATACTCAGCTGGAAGTTCCCTTCAAAGGAAATGTCAGCTTGGAGAAGCTGGAGAAAGTGCTGCAAGAGAACAAGGGCAATGTCCCGTTCATGGTGCTCACCGTCACGAACAACACCGTTGGCGGTCAGCCGGTCAGCATGAAGAATATCCGTGAAACCTGCGAACTCTGCCATAAATACGGGGTGCCCGTCAACATCGACAGTGCCCGTTTCATCGAAAACGCTTACTTCATCAAGACCCGCGAGGAAGGTTATGCAAACAAGACCCTGCGTGAGATTTGCAAGGAGATGTTCAGCTATGCCGACAGCATGACCATGAGCGCCAAGAAGGACGGTCTGGTCAACATGGGCGGTTTCATCGCCACCAACAAGAAAGAGTGGTACGAAGGCGCCAAGCTGTTCTGCATCCCGTTCGAGGGCTTCCTGACGTACGGCGGTATGAACGGTCGCGATATGGATGCTTTGGCAGTTGGTCTGAAGGAGAACATCGAGTTCGATATGGTAGAGACCCGTATTAAACAGGTGCAGTATCTCGCTGACAAGCTGGATGAATACGGTATTCCTTACCAGCGTCCTGCCGGCGGTCATGCCATCTTCGTAGATGCCGACAAGGTGCTCACCAACATTCCCAAGGAGGAGTTCCCGGCACAAACGCTTACTTGCGAGCTTTATCTGGAGGCCGGTATCCGCGCCTGCGAGATCGGTTATGTGCTCGCCGACCGTGACCCCGTGACCCGTGAGAACCGCTTCGGAGGCAACGACTTCGTGCGCTTGTGTATCCCGCGCCGCGTCTATACGAACAACCACATGGACGTGATCGCTGCTGCCCTCAAGAACGTCTATGACCGCCGCGACACTATCAAACGCGGTTTGGAAATCACTTGGGAGGCTGAACTGATGCGCCATTTCACTTGTCAGTTCAAACGCCTTAAGTAATTGGACACGATGCTTATTGTAGGGAATGTCCTCGTTTCGGAAGAACTGATCGACAAGTGTTTTTGCTGTGATTTGTCGCAGTGCAAAGGTGAATGTTGTGTGGAAGGGGATCTCGGCGCACCCGTGGTCCCTGACGAAGTGGCCGAATTAGAGGAAAATTATCCTGATTACAAGAAGTATATGACCGAAGAAGGTGTCGCCGTTGTGGAAAACGGCGGCACCTTTGTCTTCAATGGTGATGACTCTTTTGAAACTCCCTTGGTTGACAGCAACAATGCGTGCGCATTTGCCTTTTTTGAAGACGGAATCGCCAAATGTGCGATAGAAAAGTGCTTTTTAAAGAAGGAGATTTCCTTCAGGAAGCCGATTTCCTGCTATCTTTATCCAATTCGGGTAAGCAGGGTGGGGGATTATGAGGCGTTGAACTATGACCACTGGTCTGTTTGCAAAACAGCGGTGGAAAACGGCAATCGGCTGCGCCTTCCTGTTTACCGGTTTCTTAAAGAACCGTTGATTGCCAAATATGGCTCTGAATGGTATGCTGAATTGGAAGAAATGGTCAGTTTGCGGGATGAGAATGCACGGTCATTGTAGAGATGGTGTGCACATCGTCTCTGTAAGACGAAATTTATTTGACGGTATTAACCATATTTTTGTATCTTTGCAGTTTGAAATAAAATAGATTAGCAATATGAAATTCATCGTATCAAGCGACTTGTTATATCGCAATTTAAGTGCCATCAGTGGCGTGATGGGAACGAACAGCACCATGCCCATCTTAGACAATTTTTTAGTGACTATTGAAGGTAGTCAGTTGAGACTCACTGCATCAGACTTGGAATCCACGATGACATCCGTGATTGAACTGGACAATGTGGAAGGCGAAGGCTCTGTGGCTGTGCCTGCCAAAATCCTGCTTGAGACGTTGAAGCTGATGCCGGATATGCCCCTTGTCTTTGCCATTGATACGGAAAACAACATCTTGAAATTCACATCTTCTAATGGTGAATACGGAGCTCCTTGTTTCCCGAGCGATGAATACCCCACCGTCAAGCCCATCGAATCGCCCAAGAGTTTCGACATCCGTGCCACGGTGCTGCAACGCGCTATAAGCAAGACCATCTTTGCCACAGGCAATGACGAGCTTCGGCCGAACATGATGGGGGTGCTTTGCGAACTTTCTTCCGATTATGTCACCTTTGTCGCCACGGATGCGCACAAATTGGTCCGTTACCACAATTCTGAGGTGAAAACCGAGGAGTTTTCCTCTTTCATCCTCCCCAAAAAACCAATTGCCCATCTTAAGAATATTCTTGCAAATATCGGGGATATGGTCCATGTAGATTATTCCGATGAAACGCATCATATCCGGTTCGCATTCGGCAATTTCGAGCTGTATTCCTCGTTGAAGGAGGGTAAATATCCTAATTATGAGTCTGTTATTCCAAAAGAGAATCCTAATGTGCTGACCATAGGCCGTGATGAGTTTTTGAAGTCCATCCGCCGTTTGGGGAACTATTCCAGCCAGTCCACATTCCAAGTCAGACTCTCTCTATCCGACACGGGTCTTAATATGACGGCTGAGGATATGGACTTCTCTTACAAAGGAGCGGAAAATATCCAGTGCGAGTATAGTGGTGAAGCCATGGAAATCGGTTTCAATTCACGTTTCCTGCGTGAGATGATTGAGAATCTTGACGCCGATACCATCCAGATGTCCTTCTCAAAACCCTCTCGCGCCGCTCTCATCGCTCCTACCGCCCAACATGACGAGAACGAGGACGTGTTGATGCTGATCATGCCGGTGATGCTGAATTATTAAAATCGATTTACGGTTTACGATTTGCGGTTGGCAATAACCGTAAACCGCAAATCGTAAATTGCAAAAAGGAAAACCGAGTTGTCGCGGCCGCGAGGCTGAGGAAAGTCCGGGCAACGCAGAGCACCATACTTCCTAACGGGAAGGCGCGCGCGAGCGTGACAGACAGTGCCACAGAAAAGATACCGCCTGCTTGTCGGGTAAGGGTGAAAACGTGAGGTAAGAGCTCACGCCGCCGTCAGTGATGCCGGCGGAGGTAAACCTTATGGGTTGAAAGACCAAATAAACCGGGGCTTGAGGGCTGCTCGTCCGACCCGGAGGGTAGGTTGATAGAGGCATGCGGTGACGCATGTTCGAGATAAATGACAACATAGAACAGAACCCGGCTTACGGGTTTTCCTTTTTTTACCACTTGGGTTTAAACGCGTTCTCGATATGGTTAACCTCCTTTAACTCCGGACTGTTGATGACGGAGATGATGTCGAAACGTATCTCTTTTGTTACATTCTTGAACCTTGCATAGTACATGGCGGCGCGTATGAGGTGCCGCTGCTTTTGCATGTCCACGAACACTTCGGGTGCCCCGAAAATTACACTTTTCCGTGTCTTCACTTCCACGATGACGAGGTAGTCGTCGTTTTCCGCGATAATGTCCACTTCCAAGTGACCGCATCGCCAGTTGCGCTCCAAAATCCTGTAACCTTTTTGTAGTAAGAGGTTTGTGGCCAGATCCTCTCCGATCAATCCTTGTAACTGCTTTTCCGTTTTCATTGTTTTTTGATATTTAGTGAATAAAAAAATAATATTCTGCAAAAATAAAGAAAAATTTTATATCTTTGCAGCGTGAAAATAAAAATGGGATAATTCCCTGAAACTATGAAAAAGGAAAAGACTATGAAAGAAAACTTTCTACATTATGTATGGCAATATCGCCATTACGATTTTTTGCATCTGAAGACCACCGATGGCCGATTGCTCAATGTCGTCTTCCCTGGGTATCACAACTATGATGCCGGTCCTGATTTTCTGCAAGCTGTTATAAGAATAGACGAAGTGAGGTGGATCGGTAATATAGAAATCCACTGCAAGAGTTCCGATTGGTTTCGGCACAAGCACCAGAATGACGATAAATACAAGTCTGTGATTTTACATGTTGTGTATGAATATGATACGGATATTTCCATAGGAGAGGGGGAGTTTGTTCCGACTCTCGAACTCAAGGGAAAGATTCCGTTGGAAATGTTTACACGATATGAGAAACTTGTAAACGCTCCGGATATGTTGCTGTGCCGTAATAGTTTGCAGACGGTTGATTCGGTTGTACTCCAAAATCAGTTGTCTGTGTCACTTACAGAGCGTATGCAGCATCGCCAAGAAGGATTCCAATCTATATTGAATGCATGTCAGCAGAATTGGAATGAATTGGTTTACAGAGTTATGGCAACAGGATTTGGATGTAAGAAAAATGGAACGGCATTTGAACTCCTGTCACAAAGCCTCCCCTATAGGATTGTAAGAGCACATTTGTCATCGCGATTGCAGATTTATGCGTTAGTGTTTGGTCAGTCCGGACTATTAGAAGTGTGTGAAAAGGACGATTATTCGGAAAGATTGCGTTATGAGTACGACTATTTGCGTTATAAGTATCGTCTTTCCCCGATTGGTGCGCATCAGTGGAATTGGTTGAGGTTGCGCCCGCAGAATTTCCCTGCGTTACGTCTCGCGCAATTTTCCCAGATGTTGTATGAAACTGGCAATACGTTGACCGATCAGGTGTTAAAATCCGAGATGAAAACATTACAACAGTGGCTGTCCATTGTTCCGGACGAATATTGGGAAACTCATTATCAGTTCGGAAAAACAAGTCCTCGCCATGTTGCTGGAATGGGCGCTTCTATTGTGAATTCGCTCATTATCAATGTGGTGGCTCCAATCAGGTTCGCTTTTGCGAGATTTTCGGGTGATGATGAATTACAAGAAAATGCTGTCTCCCTTTTGGAACAAGTTGATTATGAAAACAATGTGACGACAAGGATTTTTTCTGAGAGCTTGTTTCCCCAAAGGAGCGCGTATGATTCCCAAGCGCAGTTGGAATTGTTTACCAGTCGTTGTTCGAAGAAGCGATGTCTGGACTGTAGTATAGGGGAAAAGATTGTGCGTGAGATAGGCGTTAACGGCTGTGCCGTTCGAATTTGAGGGACCTTAATTTTTTGATTTTCTGTGTGAAAACATTTTTATATCAGGTAAATGATTATTTTTGCAGCGTGTTATTATTAAAATCAAAAATAATCAATCTCTAAAATTATGAAAAAGAACATCCTCGTTTTTGCTCTGATTTCTCTCTGTATAGTCGTTTCAGCGCAACAAAAACCGAACCCTCTCACGATCACTCCTAATACGCACTTCGTACAGCTTCCGGAAGAAATTTATTGGGTCTCTGATCTCGAGGACGGCGTTTGGACGGTGAAAAGCGACGATGGATACGCCTTCTTCCTCGACGACGGGCGGAAACTCTTCGATTTCGAGTGGACGTGCAATGGCAACCGCAATCCGCAAATGTTAGGCGGTGCCGTGGTGATGACCAAGAAATCGGGCTCTTATCCAAAACCACAGTGCATTCTTTACCGCGACGGTGGCGTGAAGGAGCTTCCTTTGGAATGGAGCGGCGCAGCCACCAATTTCGTGGACGGTGTGGCACTCATCGGCACGGGAAAATCGTATATTTACATCAACGTCAACGGCCAGCGGGTTTATGGCAACCTCGTTTCCGTGCCCGAACGATTTGACGGCAAGAACCATACGGTGCCGCCGTTGCGGGAGGGGTTGCGCGCTTACCGGAGCGTGAACACCAGCGGTTACGGCGACAAATGGGGCTACATTGATGACAAAGGCACTGTTGTGATTCCCGCCCGTTTCGACAAGTGCCGCTCCTTCAGCGAAGGATATGCTTTGGTGCAGGAGGGTAAATCCATCTACTTCATTGATAAGAAAGGCAATAAGGCCATTTCGTTGGAGAAGGTTGATGCGGAAGACCTTATGTGGGGCGATGTGGGTGATGTGCGGAACGGTTATTTTCTGGTGGCCGGTCATGAGCGCATCTACTATAATACTAAGGGCGAAAAGGCGTTCAGTTCTGGCGGAGCAACATGGTTCCACAACGGGTATGCCTTTTGCGCGATGCCCAAGAATTTTGAGGTGAACCGTGTGATTGACGTGAATTTTGACGTGGTGGGTTACATTCCCAATGTCCATTCCTCTTGGGACGATGACGGCTGTAGGCCCGTGTTTTCTCCTGTGGGCGTGGCTACCGTGGAACACAACCGCGTGATTGCTCCCGACGGAACGACCCTTATCCAACATAGAGCCAATTCTCCGAAGCGGAAACTCCCCAATAACTATGGCATCAGCGATTTCAGCGCCTCGGGTTACGCCCAGGCCTGGCTCGACAACTTCCGCGACCGCTACAAGGGATTCATCAACTTGAATGGCGAATTTGTCATTATCTATGAATGGAATCGCAACTTGGGGGCCGTTGTGAGGGATGAAAACAATCCACCCATACCTTGTAAGAATCCGCCATGTAAAGTCGGTGACGAACCATGTACGGGGTGTGACACTATCCCTATCACACCTGAGCCCATCGAGCCGATAGGCCCGATAACGGTTACGCGGCACGAATACACCGTCACCGTCACAGCTGTCCCGGCTGACGGCGGAACAGTGAGCGGCGGCGGCAAATACCTGTTAGGCAGCGATGTAAAACTCGGTGCTGCCCCGAACAAAGATTGGAAACTGGTGAGATGGGAGTGTACAACCCCGGGGTATTATAACAGAAGACTGCCTGCCGATGTTCATATCGATGGGCGCGACCTCAGTTTTGTGGCTTACTTCAAGAAAAAACCCGAAAAAGAAGATCCGGAACCGCCTTATACGGGCTGCTATTGCGCACGCCAGAGTGGGGTGCAGTACGAGGCCGCCAATGTGGAATTTGATGTCTATATGGAGATGAGCGCCAACAACGACATCCAATCGCCTTATGGGGAGCAGACCTACGGTTTCCTCACCTGCGTGATGGACCCCAACACACCAGTGACCAATGGCGAAACGGTCAACGGCAAGACCATTGGGGTGTCGTACAAGATGTTCTTTGTGCCTATGAAGATTGCCGGTTTCCTCAAGGACAAGGCCGGTAAACGGTATATGGTGCTCGATGGGGGCCAGTTTATGGTCAGCGACATCGAATTCACGGGAGCGGATGATCTCACCCTGATGTATCTTAACTCCATCATGAAAAGCGAAGGTACGATCGGGACTCTTTCCACGGGGCGTTATCGTCTTGAAATGCTGGATTATGATGAGAACACGGGCGAATGCACCTTTGGTGAGCTGTACCGCTTCCATCCCGAAAACGGATGGATGGTGGCCGACGAATATCCCGCCACGACAACGGACACCTATTACGGCAGCAAAACGGTGGCCAACGCCATCACCGGCACACTCTTCAAAGGATTGCGAATGAAAGTCTGTTCCAAGCGCGAGGTGGAATTCACGCCGCCACAAGGGTGGGTGAAAGAGGGTTACGACGATTTTGTGGCAAAGTTGATGCAGCAGATGCGTTCCCTGACAACAGATTGGGATAAATGCTTTGGAGAGTAGTCGGGGGTATTCGTAATTTGCGTATCTTTGCGGCCTCAAAAAAATGAATGAAAAACCAACAATATAACAATGTTTGAAAGTTTATCCGACAGATTAGAACGCTCGTTTAAGATACTGAAAGGCCAAGGCCGGATCACCGAGATCAACGTTGCCGAGACCACCAAGGAAATCCGCAAGGCACTCATTGACGCCGATGTGAGCTATGCCATCGCCAAGGAGTTTACCAACAGCGTAAAGGAGAAGGCCATCGGTATGAATGTCATCAACGCCGTGTCTCCCAACCAGTTGATGGTGAAGATCACTTACGACGAGCTTATCTCGCTCATGGGCAACCAGGCGGTGGATATCAACCTCAAAGGTTCGCCCGCCATTATCCTGATGGCCGGTCTGCAAGGTTCTGGTAAGACTACCCACAGTGCGAAACTTGCCAATCTCCTGAAAACCAAACGTGGTAAAAAACCGTTGCTGGCCGCTTGCGACGTCTATCGTCCCGCAGCTATTGACCAGCTGCAGGTTCTCGGGCAGCAGATAGGTGTCGAGGTCTATACTGAACCCGACAACAAAAAGCCCGTGGAGATTGCCAAGAATGCGGTTCGTCATGCCAAAGAGTACGGTTACGATGTGGTTATCATCGATACCGCCGGCCGTCTTGCCGTTGACGAGGAGATGATGAACGAGATCACCAACATCAAGGAGGCCGTCAACCCGCAGGAAATACTTTTTGTGGTGGACTCCATGACTGGTCAAGACGCGGTGAACACGGCCAAAGCTTTCAATGACCGTCTCAATTTTGACGGTGTGATCCTCACCAAACTCGACGGCGACACCCGTGGCGGTGCCGCGCTTACCATCCGCAAGGTCACTGAAAAGCCCATCAAGTTTGTCGGTATGGGCGAGAAGATGGAGGCTCTTGATGTGTTCCATCCGGAACGTATGGCTGAGCGTATCCTCGGTATGGGCGATATCCGTTCTTTCGTGGAACGTGCCCAGGAGCAGTTCGATGACGAGGAAGCCGCCAAGCTCTCCAAGAAATTGGCCAAGAACCAGTTCGACTTCAACGACTTCAACCAACAGATCCAGCAGATCAAGAAGATGGGCAACGTGAAGGATCTTATGGGCATGATTCCAGGTATGGGCAAGATCATCCGCAACATGGACATTGACGATGATGTCTTTAAGAGTGTGGAGGTGATGATCCAGTCGATGACTCCCGAGGAACGTGCGAACCCTGATATCATCAATGGTTCTCGTCGCAAACGTATCGCGCGCGGTTCCGGCCGTGACATTCAGGACGTCAACCGCCTCATCAAGCAGTTCGACGACATCCGCAAGGTGATGAAGGCTGTAAACAATGGTTCCGGCAAAACAAGAGGGATAATGCGTGCTATGAACGCCCGCGGAAGAAGATAACGGCCACCATGAAGGAAATTTACTTGGCTGGCGGCTGCTTTTGGGGTACCGAACACTACTTCAAACAGATTGAAGGAGTGCTGGAAACGGAGACGGGTTTCGCCAACGGCAACACCGAAAATCCGACTTACGAGGAAGTATATACTGATACCACTGGCTATGCCGAAACAGTAAAGGTGGTTTATGACGAGACGAAGGTCAGTTTAGGATTCCTTATCGACATGTTCTTCCACGCTATCGACCCGACGCTGCTCAACCGTCAAGGACACGATGAGGGTACACGCTACCGTACTGGCGTGTATTACACGGACGAAGTTGAATTGCCGGTTATCAAACGCGTTTTCGAGGAGAAACAGAAGTTGTACACTCAGCCGATCGTGACCGAGATTGCCCCGCTGCGCAATTTCTTCCCAGCCGAAGAGTACCATCAGGACTATTTGGACAAACACCCCGACGGCTATTGCCATCTGCCTGTCGAACTCTTTGAATTCGCCCGCAAATCCTCCCACCACTAATCTCCTAACCCTTAGATACAAACAAAGCCCCGAAAGATCAACTTCCGGGGCTTTGTTCATTTATGTTTCCGCAATGAATTACGCCTTTGTCTGATTTGCGACGCCGTCCTGCTTGGCTTTCAACTCCTCATCGGAGAGCCCGAGGTAGCGGTCGCTGACCACCTGCATTTCGTTGTCGAGTTCCAGCAGGTAGGGCACACCAGTGGGGATATTTAGCTTCACAATGTCTTCATTCGACATGTTTTTCATGAACTTGATGATACCGCGGATACTGTTGCCGTGTGCCACGACCAGCACTTGTTTGTACTGGCGCAAAGATTCCACGATGTTGACGTTCCACAACGGGATGATGCGCTTGGTGGCATCCATCAACGATTCGGTGGCGGGGCGGGCGGCTTTGAATTTGATGTCTTGGTAGCGGATATCAAATTTCGGGTGGCGCGGGTCGTCGTCGGCCAGCGGTTCGGGCTCCACGTCATAGCTGCGGCGCCATTTGTTGACCTGCTCTTCGCCATAAATTGACACGGCCTCCTTCTTGTTCTGTCCCTGCAGCGCACCGTAGTGCTTCTCGTTCAGCCGCCAGGTCTTATACACGGGCAGCCACATCCGGTCCATCTCCTCCAACACATAATTCAGCGTCTTGATGGCGCGTTTCAGGAACGAGGTGTAGGTGTAGCGGATGTCCAGCCCCGGTTCGTTGCGCAGGATGCGGCCCGCCTGCTTCGCCTCTTCGATGCCCAGTGGCGTGAGGTCCACATCTGTCCAGCCCGTGAACTGGTTCGACAGATTCCATTCGCTTTGCCCGTGTCTTATCAATATGAGTTTGTACATTCTTTCTTTTATAATGGTTATTGGTTATGGGTTATTGGTTATTGAAGCTTGTGGTTAGTGAATTGTGGTTAGTGAATTGTGATTAGTGAATTGTGGTTAGTGAATTGTGGTTAGTGAATTGTGATTAGTGAATTGTGGTTAGTGAATTGTGGTTAGTGAATTGTGATTAGTGATTGGTCAAAAGTCATGGTCATTAGTCTAAGTTTATGTCAAAGTCAAAGTCATAGTTTAAGAGCTAACAGCCAACAGCTAACAGCTAATAGCTAAAGTTTGTTCTCACCGTTCGGGAAGACGATTGTCGGCTTGAAACGTTTCGCCTCTTCGAAGTCCATGGAGGCGTAGGAGA
>Ga0310691_10000706_pt1 | contig 58308 bp, 53 predicted proteins | sample 176DNAGHGlowgp2_FD_203887 | JGI IMG/M metagenome (GOLD analysis project Ga0310691, IMG submission 203887) | Sheep rumen microbial communities from Palmerston North, Manawatu-Wanganui, New Zealand - 1766 DNA GHGlow gp2 (v2) (version 2) | ecosystem: Host-associated > Mammals > Digestive system >... | reverse complement strand
TGCCGCCGGCTTCCTTCAGATTCCACCTCGCGATGGACACCCTTGCCTTTGGCTGTGACCTTCCCACTATCAGGGCGGTCTGGGGACTTGCACCCGTTAGAATACGTTCGTGCCGGGCGAACAACAAGGACGGAGTGCAGATTTACTGCACTCCGTCCTCATATCTCGCCTCGGGTGAGACCTAACCGCTAATCCGATATCCGCTAAAAGGTAATATAGGACACCTTAATACCAGTAATAAGAGGGTAATCACCCCACGAATCTTGTGTAAAAGATAGGGTAACGCTATCAGTCGGGCTTCCGGACCACGTGCCTGTTGTTCCACTCTTGGAGAAGCTCCCTTTGCTTGCCGAAACGGTACCTCCAACATAAGAGGAACTATAATACGTAATCTCTATACCCACAATAATTCTTCCCGATCCGGCCGAAACGGTCATCGATCCATCATAGTCAGTAGAACTCCATCCGCCCGTAGAATAACCGGCATATATATAGTTATTACCACTTTTACCGGAATTTGTAAAGGAAACAGTGATTCCATTATTAGTATAACCAGCTTGATAATTATTGTTGAAACTAAAGTTCCTAACTGTAAAGTTGACCGCACTGGATGCCGGAATGGGTTTAGCCGCAACAGACAGAGGAATCCTATTTCCAAAATAATCAATCTCGAAATAAAGGCCAACCGTACTGATTGTTCTTGCAGGATACTGCTCCAAGTTAAACTCGTTCAAGAATAACGTATAAGAATTGGTTGCATTAGGTTCGTTAATTACGAACTCATACCAACTATCCCATTTATTGGCGTTGTAGTTCCACTGGGCCGACTGGTCCGTAGCATCCAGGAAATCTGTCTTGTCCACAGCAACATTGAAAGAACCGTGAGGCGTTGTAGCGGAATTGTCGCTGAAGGGGACCAATGTTCCGGTGTACATTTTCACCGTCAGCGGATACACCGCTTCCGGAAGGGTGGCTGGAAGAGCAAAAGTAAGCTTATATGTCTCCCGAGGAAGGCCACCAACGAACCTCGTGGACCCGTTATCCACCAAGGCAGGTTCCGTAGCGAACGAGAAAGCGCTGATGGAATAGACGTCCACGTACCGGGTTAGTCCGGACGGAGAAACGACTTGAAGCGTATTGAACTTCAACTCAGAAGTAACCGTGTTCAACGGGAATGTGATCGTTCCTTTGCCCGTAGAGGCGCTATAGGTAACAGTAGGCGCCGTGGTAACAGGAGAGACGTCCGGGCGCTCGTCCGTGTCGGCCTTCGGTTCCCAGGAGACCTCGAAATTACCGGCAGAGATGCCGGAAACGCCGTTCCCGTCGAGGTCCGTATAGGTGAAATTCACCGTTCCGGAGGTCCCGCTGTCATAAAAGAGCTCAACCTTTTCCACCGTCAGACGATACTCCTCGTTATTGATTTCGTTGACCTCGCGGGCAACCTGGGCAAACGGATTATTGGAATAATTTGTCGTGGTCACGGCATCATCAAAACTATCCGATCCAACCGAAGTGGTTTCCGCCTTACTGGGAAGGTCCTTGATGGTCAGGACGAAAGACTGGTTCCGGTAAATACGGTACATCTTTTTGTCCTTATCCTGGAGAAGAATCGTATGATAACGGGTCGTTCCATCCGTATAGGTAGCCTTGACGATAATCTTCACCGGGTCGGTGGAATTGGCATTCTCGAAAAGGAACTGCGGATTCGCGGCCCCGGGTCCGGTCCAAATGGATTCAGCGTCCGACAGCGTGTAAGTGCCGGAACTCCGGTACTCCGTGAGGATCGTGGACGTCGAATACGTATTATCGTAAGGATTGCTGTTGTCGGACGAACTCATTGCGGCGACAAGACCCTTGTTCAAGCCATTGCTGACAGTCCACTGCAGGGAAGCGATATCGTCATCGTTGTTGGTAACCGTAATCTTGGCCCGGTCGCGAAGCAGGATGACCTTGTTTCCGCCAGTGAGCCAGGAAGACATCGCGGCAGTAGACTCCTCCTTATGGTATCCCCAGAAACGGACGTCATCGTTGATTCCGGAAGACAACTGACTGGATTTCATCATCGCCCGCTCCAGTGCACCCATACTGAAAGAAGAAAGGTCAAGGCCGGCGAAGTTGGCGACAAAGTGGATACGGGCCGTATTGGCAGGCACCGTTCCCGTCAAGGTCCCGTGCGTGGCGTCCGTCGCAGTCACCACGCCGTCACGGGCGGTCAGGTAGGAGCCGCCACCGTCGAAGCAGATCATCTTAATGGTGCTGATTGCCAGCTCCTGTCCGCTGACATAACTGCGGGTGCCGGGGCCGGCCATCGGACCGTCCAAGATGAGGTTGACTGCCATCTCGCCGTCGGGGAGGCCCTTGTTGTCCGCCACGTTCAGCACATCGTTGCATCCGGCCAGGATGAGCAGGGATGCGATTATATAGATAATTCTTTTCATTGTCGTGTGCGGTTAGGTTTAGAATTGATTCAGTCTGGCGATTTCTTCAGCCGTCACGTCACGGACGCAACGTACAAACGTTGAATTTCCGCCAGTATAATCTACATATTCCGCTCTTCCACCATCCAGTGTCCAATAATAATGACCGGTCAATACCTCAATCATCACTTGTGTATTAGTATTCTGATTGTCAATCATATATTGGATTTCTTGCCTTGTTGGGAGCCTCCAACCAGTATACTCATTCCCGTCGGTGTCCACTTCCTTGTATAAAGAGCAATGTAAAGCCGCCGTTTCTACAGAAGGGAAAACCCCCATCAACGAGGTAATCTGAGAAGCAAGCATAAATGCCGGCGAAATGACATTGTCATTAGAAACAAAGTAATTCTTAGTCTTCAATACGCTATTCCCGTTGGGTCCATAGATATTACCAGAAACAGCAGACAAACTGGGACGTCCTATCCGATAAGAATCATTGGCTGATGTTATCTGAAGGACATACATCTGGTTATTAACGCTGCTCAAAACCTGAGTGTTTGAACGAGCCCCATTATTGTTCATATAATAAGCCGCTCCATTATAAACTACCCTAGAAAAATAAGGATAATCATAACTTGTTCCGCTCCATCCTGTAGAAATACCGGAAGAAGTATAGAAACGGAAACGACCATTGTTATCAGTTCCTGATGCAGAATAGGTTCTTCCAGTTATTCCCAGTGCCGCCCAACTATCGTCATCATACGAACACCAGCTACTGGAAATACCTGTCACGAAGTCCGCCGGATAATGCCGGATGATGACCTTTTCGGTCTTATTTCCGCATTTAACCTCGAATTCCAAGGTCCGGAAGGTTCCGTTCGTAGGGACCGTAGAGGTAACGGTAATGACACCATTGGAAGGGCTACTGACGGTGAATCCCGTTGTGACGTCAGTCTCTGCACCGGTCCTGTTCTTGTAATAGGCACGGACACCCTGAACCGTGACTTCACCGGAAGCATAGTAATGGAAAGATTTGCTCAGGGACTCGCCTTCACTACCACCCTTGAAAGAATGGCGGGTAGGCGTAACGACCAGATAATCCATCGCATAAGCATTCACATCAGCCGAGGTCGCCGTCCAGTCCTTCACCTCGTACGTCAGGTTCACCTGGTCGTTGGAGAGGGTCTCGAAACTACCGTAAGAACTAATGACCGCATTCACCTTGTACTCGTGATTGCGGAGCGTAGAAGTAACCGTTCCCGCAACAAGAGGGATGTAATAATAGTGATAATTGGAAACTCCGGTTGTGTTATTGACGGCCGGATAACTGATCAGGATGGCCGGAGCAAGATCGGCCGCCGTCGCGGCTTCCCAAGCCTGCGGATAGGCGTAGGTAGTCACAATGAAATGACCGTCTTCACCGGGAACGACATCAAGATAGGCTCCGCTACCCCGAGTCGCTAGATCGGCGGCGGCTGTTCCTTCCGGGATTTCCGGCGTAACGGTGTTGAAATGCAGATACTTCCAGCCCGGAGTACCATACTCCGAATTGTCTGCGGTCAGACGCGCCTTGAAGGCATCACTGAGCGAAATATCCATCACGAATTTGACCGCGGCACGCTGAACGGTGATCTGCTCGTCGCTGATCAGTTGGGTGGCCATATTCTCGATGGTCCAGGAATCCACCGTCGCGTTCATCAGAAAAGTCTTGGACGAAGAGTAAGTTTCGCTGTCAACGCCTTCCTTAAAACGCTTATAAATATCCGCATCCGTCGTAGACAGCGCCCGGAGCGCAGTCTCCGTGGTAACGGCACCTGCGGTTGTCAAAGTCTCGTTGGTGCTGTTGGCCACCACATAGACCTTATACTCGACATCTTTATCCAAGCCGTCTTTCTTCCAGTCGATGGACAGAAGATAGCCTTCCTTGCCGCCACGCTGAACGATCATTGCGGGCGTAAGTCCGTCAATGTGATAGTCCTTCACAAAAGACCCGTCCGCCTTCTTGAAGATAAACACATCCAGGCGTGCAACCTTGTTTTCGTTGAACTGGGCGTCGTTCGGGGTTACCACCGGATCCCCGTCGGCACGTGTCAGCGCACCGTCCTGCAAACCAAGAAGGGAAGGCGAGATCATCAAGGCCTGCTCCTCGTTCCCCCGTTCCAGAAGCAAAACGTCCCGATTACAGGAGCAGAGGGAACCTGCCAGAAGAACCGACACAAAAAAAGAAATATATCGTTTCATTTTCATCGCAGATTAGATTTCGTTATGACGCGTCTCGGTATCAGTCAAATACTTTTCGGGCGTTACCACCATAAAACGCACCTTCGTGTGGTCCGTCGAAGCAGGAAGATTCTGGTGGCTGTAGGCAATCGGGGCGTTGCAGTCCATACGGATCAGCGAGATGTTCGCGACATCACCGTCCACTGCCCCCTCCATCGGGTACACATAATACACCGTTACATTCCGGGTACCGTAAGGGAATTCGTCGGTTACGGTACTGGCTGGAATGGTAATGCTGGGAACCGGCTCGGAATAAGCCTGCCCCACACGCTTGACAAAGCCAATCTTCGGGTTGTCACTGACAAGCTGCAGTTCCACGCCCACGCTGATGGTCGTCAGTGTAAACATCGTGCTATATTGGGGATAAGACACTACCGGACTTTCCGGATCTTGCGGATCAAGATGGCCCGTGATGTAACCCGGGGCGACAGCCACATAAGTATCTTTCCAAAGTGGCTGACCATTCAGATAAGCCTGATAGGTGTCGAACATCGTGGAAGCATCCTCGATGGTGGTATAAGTAGATGGATCGACCTCGTCCCAGGGAGCGGTGCCCACGGAAATCAACAGCTCACCGTTCGGCAGGGCAAGACCGTAGATGCGATGCTTCACGCCGGCGGCAAAAGGGACATTGGCTCCGGGCGTCCCGGTAGCAGGGTCGGCATACTTCAACGCCAGGGTCCGGGTCACGTCCTGGGAGGTCGTAAAGCGGACGGAGAGGTCATTATACTCCTGGGGAAGGGCAAGAACTGTAAAAGTAAGGTAGTCCGTGCCGGCGGATAGTCCGTTCAGGTTAACGGTAATGGTCTTGCCACCGGAAGTCGGGAAAGTATATGACTTGGTCCCGGAAGAATAGTCAACCACGTACTCTCCGGCCAAGGACTTGCCAGCAGAAATCAGTTCGAACTTCTTGAGGCCGATCGGGTCGCCGGCGCTCTTGACACTGATCTCAAAAGCGGAAAAATCCGGAGAAAACTCGAGCGTGACATTCTCATCGGAAGCCTTGCCGTTTCCCATCGCGGTCATATAACCATATTCCGAGAGATTTCCTTTCTCGGAGAACCTTTGCGAATCCGGCATTAGAAGCGGGAATTTGCCGCTCACGCCCAGCAGGGCATACTGATACGGGTCATCGTCTTCATCCGGGGGGGTCGCCACCGTTCCCTCGTCCTCGGGAATCCCGCTGATAAGACGGAGACGCGGATATACGGCATAGAACTTAGCAGTATTGGCCTCCGGCCACATTAGGCCAGCGCCGTCGTCGCTCATTCTCACAAGGGTGGCGGAACTCCACCCATCCGCTGTATTTGCAGTACCGGAGGTTATGTCGGCAAGGGAATAATCCGCCCAGTGATAGAGTGCATCCGCTGCGTCGCCGGATTCAAAACCGACGCGACGGACCGCCTTGTCGCTGTAGATGCGGATTTCGTCGCCAGCCACCCAGTCGATGCTCTGCCAGGTGGCGTCCTTCGGATCAGCCGCCAGCCAGTTGTGATCATCATCTTCTTTATAATAGCCGCCATACACGGTCTTCGTGTCCGGGCGGGCGCTCGCCACAAAGCGGATCTCGCCCTTGCCGCCGGAGATGCCGCCTTCCTTCTGGCATCCCGCCAGAAGAAGGGTTCCTGCGAGGAGCAGGAGATAAGTCATCGTCTTCTTCATAGTCCTACTCCCATTGATGATTAAACCCGGAGCCGGAGAAATCGTGATTCTCCACCGCCTGTCCCGTAGACACGATCGTGGTGTTGTCCACCACGGAGCCCTCCAGGATCGGCTTGTCCCCCTGGAGCGAAAGCTCCGCGAGGACCACCGGTTTGACAAACTGTTTCTTCATTGCCATTATCGTTTTCTTGTTTTCTTTCCGTTCTTTCTTACATCGTTTCCAGCCATGCGCGCGGCACGCTCGCCTTGGCGAACCAGGAGTCAAAGAGCTCCACGACCACGTAATACCGGCCGCGCAACTCCAGAACACGCCCCTCTACGCCCGCGAGTACCCCTTTAACTACGCGTACGCGCGCGCCCAGGGAAAGCGGACGCTCCATCAGGCCGCCTTCGTCGGTCGAGAGGTCCAGCACCCGCCGGAAGTCGTCCATCTGCTTGTCGGGAACGACCAGCAGACTGCGCGTGGCAGGGTCCACCAGGTACTTCACCGGCAGGGCGTCGCGGTTCGCGAGTTCGCAGGCGCGCTGCTTGGTGGCCTTCAGGAACACCAGGGAAGGGATGAGCGCGCGCTTGTAGGAGCCGCCACCGCGGGTGTGACGCCGGAGCTCGGACGGGACATAGCTCTCCACGCCCAACTTTTCCAGCCGCCCGGCCACCGACAGTTCCGCCCCGCAGCGCGTGCGCGCCGCGAACCAGCGAAAATCCTGCCGGGGGTCCTCCCTTCTATTTGACCTTTGTTCAGCCACTTAAGCAATACACCGCCTTGCCAAAAGGCCCAAATCCCGCCCAATGGATGGGAAAAACCAGGCCACAATTGTGCAAGGTAACTTCAATCGAACCGCAAAAATATTAATAATTATTTTAAAAAAGAAATGAAACCTCCACTCCTGAAAGCGGGGGACATAGCCATAAAAGGAATATGGGGAGCGGTTTCCCGCTCCCCATATTCCTCGTAATCGCCGGTAAGAAATCAGTTCCCAACTGAAACCGTGCAGGTTTTCTGTTCAAAGAACGGAGCCGTCCTGCCGGCGTGCACCTTATCAATTACGGCGAAGGTCGTGGCATTGGAATCCGCAGCGGTCCCGGTACGCGTCGTTTTGAACGTACAGGTATACTCCTGCTTGGTTTCCTCCGTTTCCGCATTGTAGTATTCGGAGTATTCGATGGTCTTGAGGAAGTAGAAGGAATTATGGTCCGGATCGAAAAGGGACGGTCCATACTCGACAGGCAGGCCTTCCGAAGAATTGAAGGCTCCGTTCTGGGCTTCAATCTTCAAAATAAGCGGGAACATCGAATAGCCTAGGTCAGCAGGGAGCTTGATGGTCAGCGTAGTCGTCTGGCCGATAGTCTGGTTGGGCAAGTTCGATGCGGAGAAATCCTGGAATTTCTGCGTACCCATCACCCGATAAGCGACGTCCCGGGACATCGGCTTCTCCTCAGGAGAAAGGCCCATTACCGTGAGGGTGCTCTTCAGGTTGATATCACCGCTGCCATTCAGTTCAATGGTGGCTTTCTTCCACTCCTTTGAAGCATCCGGGGTTCCGGTCGTGAAAGTGCCGTCTGCAATGGTAATAGCAGGAACAGGCTCACCCCCAGGCTCGGCGCTAGGAATTTCAACAATCGCCGGATTCTGGGAATGGGTGACGGTCAAGTCCAAGTCATCCCACAAGTATTCCGGGTCAGGATTGGGAACATCATCCGTCGGAGCAGGCAGATAATACATCGTATAATAGATGTCGGCGTAGATATGATCGGTCTCCGACTCCTTGGCATCCGTGCTGATGTAATCGATATACTCTACCCACAAAGTGGTGCCCCTGCCGTCGGAAATCTGCTCGAGGGTCCTGGTTTCCGCAGAGCTGGACACGTCGCCGATGGCGGGAGAGGACCAGGCCTTAGCAGCAGTTTTCTTACCGGTGGAGCCCGTAATCTTGCCGATCTGAATGTTATACGCCACGCCGCGATAAACCGGGAAATATGCTCCGTTAGGGTCCGTCAGTTCAATCTTGAAATAACGGGTACCGGAGGCCTCACCATTCTTGAAAGTTCCTCCGATCAACAGACTGGTAGAATTCTTTGAAGATTTAGGACGTTCATACAACCAAGTGGTCCACGATCCGGTGAATGCTTCCGTTTCAGGAAGGGTCCTTTTTATCGTCGCCTCGGCGGGGAGGCTTCCGGCATATCCGTCCTCAACGATGGCCGAGTGCGACAAGGGTCCCTTAGCTCCCGTATATACGTGGGCGAACCGCCGCTGCTTGACATCATAGGGAGCCACGAAACCGGCATTAACCGTATTGCCAATGCCAATCTCCGTAATGGTAAAATTGGAATCTTCCGTACTCGTCACCGTAATCTCGGCGAAATTGCGGATAAACGGAATAAGCTTCAACGCGTCCGAAAGCTCATCGGAGGCAAAATAACCGGTGTCGTCCACGATCTTCGTACCATCACGCTTGATGTAGTCACCGACATTGACCCAAACTGTCTTGGTCCCCGATCCGGTAGGGACTTCGCACTGATACTTCGTTCCACCAGGCTGGCCGTAAGTCTGGCCGTCGGGGGCCGTATAAACGCCACCCTTGTATGTGTAAGCATCAATCTTATCCAGCTCGAAACGCTGCCAGTATGCAACCGCCCCATCCTTGGTGATCAGCGACTGCATCACGTTATCCTCACCGGTCGTGGTAGTAAGATCGGCATAGGAAGTAACCGGAGAGTTGCCAATGAAATGCAGGATCCTCGGGCTGGCGCTCATTGTCAAGTCCACGGTATATTTGGCCGTGTAGGTCTCGGTACCGTCTCCGTTGACGACAGAAGCTGCATTCGTCAAAGTGGCCGGAGCGAACTCCTTGAGGATGCCGCTGCGGTTGAAGACGGCCACATGGATCGTCTCGATCTCGGGGTCATGCGCCATCCCGGCCTTGGTCTGCACAGGCATCGGGACGGAGAATTCCACCGTCACCTTCGGCCCGTCGGCGGGTTCGCTGTCCGGGCCCTGCACCGGGTCAAGCCCCCTTGCGCAAGCGGTGGCAAGCAAGGCTGCAGTCAATATATAGATATACTTTTTCATATGCATTCTTCTTACGGTTTCGGGGTAAAGTTGTTCTCACTCACCTTGTCATTCTCCCAATACCAATAGTCATAGACACAACGGACGGAAGTGGAGCGTCCTGATACGGGATTTGGCGTAAACCGGCCCTGGTATGTTTTGTCAGTCCGCGTGAAGTAGTCAAAAACACGTCCACTGGAAGCATAGTATCCATAATTCTCTGCTCCAGTACTGGAAAACAAGAGATCGACAAGTCCCTTATTCTGAAGTGTGTACACGAAATAAATCTCAGCTTCCGTGGGAAGGCGCCATCTTCCGGCAGGGTATCCCGCTTCCTGATAAGCGGCGCAACGCTGTTCGGCCACTTCGCGGCTCTGAGGGAAAGTACCACCAGGACGCGACCAACGGGAAGAAAGCAGGAAGGCCGGCGCGATAACATTCTCGCGGGTATTCGATCCCACTTTTATCTTGGAAATGTCATCCCACTCTGTATAATTATAATCACCATTGTTTCGCCTTCCAGACACATAATTATTTAGACTATTCCAGCTCTTGTTACTCTGCCTGGGATCTCCGATAATATACTCTTTTTCCGGATCACCGGGGGAAGTATACTTCGCAGAACCGCCGGGGAAAGCCGAGACGGTGACCAGCGTCAGATTCCGGGGAAGTCCGCCGTCATAATTGATTGTTCCGTATCCCTGAGAATTGACGGAACCGCTTCCGGTACCATTATCGCAACGATATCCACTTACGGAATAACTCCCAAACCTAAAATTCCTTTCAGTAAGGCCTGTGAACCCGTTCGGCGCAGCACTCTGATACTGGAAATAGCCATTTAGGAACGCATTTCCACCCGGTTCCTGACCGATATAAATCGAAGGATACTGAACAACCGTTATCAATTCGGTCGTGTAAGAATGATCATCTTCATGCCGAATCTTAAACGTATAAGTAATTGGAGCCACATCCTTGGCATTAGATCCATCCGTAGCAAAGGTGTTGATGTCCTTGACCATCTCGTGCGTCAACACAATCTTGTCTAGACCATCCGGCACAATGGAGAAATCGGAAGCCGGCAAAGAACGCGTTCCACCATTTCCAGTAAAATAATGATACTCATTATTGACACCATAAACCTCCATTTCATGGCTGGATTTGATAGGAATCTCAAGCCTGTCACCATACATCTCAAACTTGGTCTGGCCGATCTTGAGATAACGGCCGGCCGTCTGCTCTCCGCCCATCGTTTCCGCCTCGTTCCAGTCCACGACATAGTAATTGCCGGTCACCTCCACCGGAACCTCATCCGCACCGCTTCCCAGTACCGCGAGATCGATGGAAATCTGATAACACGTATTGCTTACCAGCGACGTCTCGTCCGGAAGCACGATCTTATAGTAAAACTCAGTAGGCTTGGAATCCGGAGTGCGAGTCCCGTCTTCGTTGATTGCCGTCCCCATCCAAGGCAGGATGATCTTGATGAACGGGGCCTGGGCATCAGTCTGCCTCCAACTGATCGGATACGAATACATCGGCGTACTCTCCACCCGATAAATCGGGATGGTCTTCTCCACGGGCACCAATGCACCGTCTTGCCACATATGCTCAGTATACGTTTTCGTTGTACTTGTAATCGCATCAGCAGGGACTGTACTGTTTTCCGTTCCCCCCGTGAACATCGCATAACGCGGCGTACTATAATAACTATCTTTCGTGTCCTCGGAATAGGTCAGCGGCGTCCCTTGCAGGGTACCGTCCTTGGCGGCCCAGAGAAGATAGACCTGCAGTTTGTTGATCACGGACTCCCATTCTTTGATAGGCTTTGTCGTGCCGTCGGGATTCGTTTTCGACTGGGTAACATGCTTGGCCGCATCAATCTTCAGCTGGATCTTGGCAGCGACCCGCTTCAACCGGGCCGGAACCTCGACAGCCCTGTGCTCGACCAGCGTGAATTCCTGGGCGGACTCCGTGGCCATCACGAAACGATTGTCCGGATTGACGACCCCCTCCTTGGCGTCTCCCGTGTAGAAAGAAGCCGAAAGAGCTATCTTTTTCAACTCGGCAACGGTCTTCGTTTCGGGAAGGACCGTCCCCTCCGGAAGGTTGGCAATCACATAGACATAACCCTTTTTCGGCGTCGTCAGGGCGGAGAACTCGTCCAGGACCAGGAACAGGGGCTCGCCGTTCGCCGATTCTCCCGAAGTCACGAGGTTGGTGCCGTCCGCATCGCTGTAGATGAAATACAGGAAACGGTCTATCGTGTTCTCCTTGTAGGTATCATCCCCCGGTATGGTGGCTTTCGTACTCAGTTCGGTACAGACCGGAGCCAGGCGGATGCCCGTCCCCTCGTCGGCGAACATGGTATTCAGTTTATCGGGCGAGCAGGCTGTCGCCATTACGGCCAACAGGCCTACGATATATGCTAACTTCTTCATAATCTGCTAGTCATTCGTTTGAGGGATTACAAAACGCCACCAACTGAACGTACCGTCTCTGTGTGCGTCCTGGATTTCCGAGTCGGCGCTGTAAGTGGAATTGTCTTCAAAAGCAAGCGTATTGCTGAAGAGCGCCTTGATGATGATGGCATGGTCTTCGGTGCGCTGGGCATCCGTCACATTCGGGTAGATGCGCAACTTGACCGGATTGCCCATGATCCGCCCCACGAGGTCGGAGGTTTCAACTTCTTCATCGAGAACCAATTTGACCTGGAACGCATCCGAGCCCAGACCGGCCACACCTTCCGGAAGGAGCTTCCAATACCCACCTTCCGGAGCTGAAGGCGTAAACGTCACCTCGAACCAACGATGCGTGGCATCACGCATGTCCATGGTACGAACATTATAGTCTCTAGTACCGGCGGGATAATAATTATTGTAGCCAGGATCCGCGGAGTCCGTCGGTTCCAGGCACCCGGTAATCTTGAACGGGCTCGTCAGAATGTGCTCGGCAAAACTCGTCGTGCTATTCTTGAGTTCCCAAGGCATAGCAACACCGGAGAGCTGGATGGCAAACTTCCAGACCTCGTTCGGCATCGCAATACCGTAGATGCGGTGCTTCTTGCAACCGGCGAACTCGACAAAATCGCCCGCAGCATAGGTTTTGTCTCCAACGGTCGTTGCCTTGGCATATGAAAGATCGAGACTGCGTTCAACCTCCTTGTCATTTTCATCCAGCACCGTGAACCTGAGCGTCAATTGGGTCAGGTCCTGCGGAAGCGCGAACACGGTAAAGTTCAAGGTCTTCGCATCACCGGCGCCCTGAGATGATTCGGGCTTGATGGTCGTCCCGGTCGGGAAGGTGATACCCACCACCTTGTTAGCATCGGTCGCTGCGGGGCAAGTAAAGGACCGGGTGGTTCCGGCATAGGAAACCGAGAACTCACCGGAAAGTGCTTCTGCGCCGGAAACAAGTTCGAAACCGGTGATGGTAATCTCCCCGGCGTCCTTTTCCGCTTCCAGGGTCACCTCGAAGGCGGTAAAGGCCGGCTCGAACTCCAGGCGGACGTTGGATCCATTGCTGACACCGGTCTTGGCCGCCGTGAGGTAGCCGTACTTAGGCATATTCACGGAAAGGTCGCCGGTACCCTGGTCGGCTTCAATCTCCAAGCCGGTAAACGACGCGGAGGGCCCGGTCTCCTGATCCTTTGCCGTGGTTCCCGCAGAGACCGGATAGATGCCGAAGAAACTGTATGTCGGTTCCCCGGCCCACACCAGTCCGTTGAGATTATCGTTTACTTCCGTAGCGGAATCACCCGTGGCGGTATTGACGATCTTCGCTTCGCTTTCCCGACCGTTGGGGGTCACTTCCACCACACGGTAGTCGGCATAATGCTTACCATCGTTGTAACGGTCGACAGCCTCGGGACTGAAAATGCGGACATTGTCACCCACCACCCAATCGATGCGTTGCCAAACCGGATTGTTATAGGTGTCGTAGTCATAAATGCCATACGCCGTTTTCGTTTCCGGACGGGCACTTGCCGAAAAGCGGATCAGGCCTTTGTCGTTGTCGTAGCGTCCTTCCTTCTGGCATCCCGCCAGCAGAAGGCTCATTCCTGCGAGGAGCAGGAGGGTTTTGCTGAATGCTTTCATTTTCCTACTCCCATTGATGATTGAATGTTTCGCCGGAGAAATCGTGATTCTCGACCGCCTGACCCGTGGACACGATCGTAGTGTTGTCCACCACGGATCCCTCCAGGATCGGCTTGTCTCCCTGGAGATTCAGCTCCAGGAGGATTTCCGGCCTGATGAATTGTTTCTTCTTTTTCATCTTATCACTGTTGTAATTATTATTCTAAAACATTAACAATCAAATCTTTTCCAGCCAGGCACGGGGCACGCTGGCCTTGGCGAACCAACTGTCAAGCAGGCGCACCACCACATAGGTACGGCCCTTGAACTCCAGCACGTAGCCCTCCACACCGGCAAGCACGCCTTTCACCACGCGTACGCGGTCGCCCAGCAAGAGCGGGCGGTCCATCAGCCCGCCTTCGTCGGTGGAAAGGTCCAGCACCCGCCGGAAGTCGTCCATCTGCTTGTCGGGAACGACCAGCAGGGAACGCGTCGCAGGATCCACCAGATACTTGACCGGCACGGCCTCATCGTTGGCGAGGGCGCAGGCCTGCTGCTTGGTGGCCCTGAGGAACACCAGGCAAGGAATCAACGCGCGCTCATAACAGGCATGCCCGCGCGTATGAGAACGTTTTTCCGTCGGGATGAAGTTCTCCACGCCGAGTTTTTCCAGCCGGCCGCCCACAGACAGCTCCGCGCCGCAACGCGTACGCGCCGCGAACCAACGGACCCGATCCGTATTTTTCACCGACTGAATCTGTTTCATTTTCCTAGCCAAATTCTGGAACATGCAAATTTATTACATTTTGTCGGCAAAAGCAATCATTTCCGACCTATTTCTATCAAATATCGGTCAAAAACGGAGGATTCTCCTGCCGACACTGCCAAATGACGGGAAATCAGTTTGTTTTTTATTGAGTTTGCTTTACTTTTGCAGGCAGAAAACAAAAAAGCAGATGAACGAGAAACGCACCCTCCGCCGGCGACTGGCCGTGGACACGTTGCTGTCCACTTCCGGGTCCGTCGCCGCCATCCTACTGATGCGCGGCGTGTCGGATCCTGTGCCCGGATTCGTCGTGCTTCTGGCCTGGTGGACGGGCTGTGCCGCGCTGCTTTCCCTGGCGGGCCTGCTGCTTACCGGCAATTCCCAGGTCGTTATGCGATACGCTTCCTTGCGCGGGTATTCGCGCCTGGGACGCGCGCTCTTGATCAAGGAGGCCGGAATGATCATCCTCGTACTCGCCGGCCTGCTGAAACTGCCCTCCACCACCCTGGCCGTCGTGGCTTTGCTGGCGGACCTCCTGTTCTCTGCCATCGCCTTGTTCGCCCCCCGCCTCCTGGTACGCATCGTACGCCGCGAGGAGCGTGAGATCCACGCCGCCACGGGACGCCGCACCGCACTCGTTGCGGGTATCGGGCGGGACTCCATCCACCTGGCGGACGAATCCGAAGCGTCCGGCCGCTTCACCGTTCTCGGCTATCTGTCCAACGACCCTGTCGACGCCGGCAAGGTCATCGGCAACCGCATCGTCTATGCCGCCGCGACGGCGGAAGATATCGACGCCCTGCAGTGGCGCCTGGGCGGCGTGGACTGCATCCTCTTCCCGAAAGGCGGCGACCGCGACCGCCCCGGCGAAACGGCATCCGGCAAAGCCGCCGATGACACCAACATCCCCAACAACGACGCGATGACCCTGCTGGGCCACGCCGTAAAGCGGAGTTTCGACATCGTCCTCTCCAGCCTGCTGATCATCGTCTTTTCACCGCTGGCGCTCCTCTGCGCCCTGGCCGTGAAATGGGAAGACGGCGGCCCCGCCATCTATTCCCAGGAGCGGATGGGCCGCGGCGGAAAGCCTTTCAACATCCTGAAATTCCGTTCGATGCGTGTCGATGCCGAGGCGGAGAACTCCCCCGCCCTGTATGCCGGCGACGACGACCCGCGCCTGACGAAGGTGGGCAAGTTCCTGCGCCAGCACCACCTGGACGAACTTCCGCAGCTCTGGAACGTCCTTCGCGGCGACATGTCCTTCATCGGCTACCGGCCCGAGCGGCAGTTCTACATCGACCAGATCATGGAGGTGAACCCGCGCTACCGCTACCTGTTCCAGATCCGTCCCGGCGTGACCAGCTACGCCACGCTCTACAACGGCTACACCGACACGCTGGACAAGATGCTCACGCGGCTCGAACTCGACCTGTACTATCTGAGGAACCACTCGCTGTGGTTCGATGCGCGTCTGCTCGCGCTGACCTTCCTGCGCATCGTGGGCGGCCGGAAATTCTAAGACAGATTCCCTTTCACAAGTTCCCCGATCGTGGCGACAGTTTCCCGCGGCACCACGCGCAGCGAGAACGGCAGGCGTTTCAGGAAAGCGCCGGCCGCCTGCATCTTACGCGCCGTCTTCCCGGTCCGGACCGCCTTTTCGCGGGCCGGATTGAAGAGTCCGAAAGCACCCCCTTCCAGCACGATGCGGCGCAGCGGGGCAGGATCGCCCGGCGTGAAGTCCGGCAGGCAGCAGGCCGGGTCGAGCCCCAGATCCTCCACCAGCAGCGAGCAGAGGACACGCTGCCAGCGAAGCAGCCCGGCGCGTTTCAGATACACACGCAGCTGCTCCTTATCGTATTTCCCGTCCGTCCGCGCCAGCGCCAGCGCAAGGTCGCAGAGTTGCTTGCAGCCCACCCCGGCGCCGATTGCGTGCTTGAGGATGTGGGCGGAAAGCATCATTAACTCAGCATACACCGACGGGGCACCGGGCAGAGAGCCAGACGGCAGGTGCAGGTCATAGTAGCGAGGGTGCAGTTCCACCGTCACGTCCCGGAACTTGAAGACATATGCGCCGTCGGGAGCCATCCGGGCGCCCGGGAACTCCGCGCAGGCCCGGCCGAACTCATCCTCCGGGAAATACAGGTCGATGTCGCCGCTCTCGCGCAGCAGCGGATGGGCGTAGTACTTCCCCGCCTCGCTGCCCTTCTGCACCAGCGGGTGCAGACCTGCATCCCGGAAGCGACCGAGCAGTTCCCGCTGCGTCAGTTCCATCTGCTTGTTCCGGCGCTCGATGCGATCGATGTCGGCAAGCAGACGCAGGCTCAGGTCCGTCGGAGGCATCTGATCCTCAGGCAGATGCGCGATACCGCGATAGAGCAGCCCCAGCACCGCCTGCCGCCGGGCGGTGTCCAGCAGGGCACGCCAATCTTCAACCGAGGGCACGGCGTCCAGGCTCAGGTCCCGTTCCCACAGGCCTGCGCGCAGCAAAGCGAAGAATATGTCCATCAAATTCGGCATTCCGGGGTAAAGATACGGAATTCCGGCGAAATCGCGTATCTTTGCCCCATGCATCTGAAAGAAGGTTTTGTCCTGCGCGAACTCGGCGACGAGCACATCGTGATCGGCGAGGGGCTGACCGTGGATTTCCAGCGGCTGGTCTCGCTCAATTCCTCGGCGGCATTCCTGTGGCGCGGTGTCGAGGGGCGCGAATTCGGCATAGACGACCTGACTGCCCTGCTGCTGGACGAGTACGAGGTGGGCGCGGAGGAGGCGGCCGGAGCCGCCCGCGACATCGCCCGGACCTGGATCGATGCGGGCCTTGCAGAAGAATAAATCCGCGAAAATCGAACTACGCCCTTGTAATTCCAGGAGATTCCACTATCTTTGTCGTCGGAATGGTGTCTCCATTTCATAGTTTTTGCCCCGAGTTTGCCTAGCAGGCCCGGCGGCGAAGCCGTTTTCTGAACAAATAAACAAATAATAATATGCGCAAGATTGCAGTACTCTTGGCGACTCTCCTTATGGGAGCGTTCTCCCTTTCCGCACAGTCGCCCTTCAATTACACCGGCCGTTGGAATGTAGCACTTTCGGGCGGTATGCTGGCCACGGTCAGCGAAAACACCTTCGCCTATTTTGAACAGGGCCGCGGAAAGGAGATTTTCGACCTGACCGGCGCCCTCGCGGTTGGTTATGACTTCAGCGGCAGTCTCGGTATGCGCGTCCAGGCCAGTTATGGTCGGAACCATAGCGGCGCCAACGTCTATCAGACCGGTGACGGTAAGACGATGTACCCGTACCAGTTCCAGGACGTTGCTCTCTTCGCCGACGCCATCCTCAACTTCAACGCCCTTGCGGACAACTTCTTACCGTTCAGCCCTAAACTGTACGGCGGCCTGGGCGGCGCCTGCACTTTCGGATTCACCGATCCGCACCACCCGTTCCAGACTCCCTGCGGTTTCAATATCGTAGCTGGTTTCCGGGCCGGTGTCATTGCTGAATGGGATTTCCTTTCCGGACTGGGCATCTATGCCGACCTGGGGGTCGAGGCTTTCGACGACTGGTACAACGGCATCCGTCCGACCGAGGTTGACCATTCCGACAGGAAAGGTTATGCCGGCTTCCCGCTGGACCTCGCAGCCAAACTGCAACTCGGTGTCATCTACCACTTCAAATAATCGGATAATCAAAATTTTAGCCATATGAAAATCAAGAGATTCGTTATCACGATGCTCGCTCTGGCAGCCGCCCTTTCCACCGCCGCCCAGGAGACCGAGTATGTCCAGTACAACTGGTTCGCCGGCATCGGCGGCGGCATCAACGTCGGCTTCGACGGCAAGAAATTCGTCTCCCGCGAGGAGTCCCACCAGGGCGCCGGTTACGCCGCGGACGTCTATGTGGGCAAGTGGCTCAACGACTTTGCCGGTTTCCGCGTGGGCTGGCAGGGTCTGAGCGTCAGCGACCAGTTCATCGACTTCGGCAAGAAGAGGCTTTCCTACGCCCACCTCGACGTGCTCGTCCGCCTGCACAAGAACATCATCCCCTACGTTCACGGGGGTTATATGAAGATCGACAAGGGCACGCCTGCCGGCGGCGCCGGTTTGATGTTCCCGATCTATCTGGGCAAGGTCGTCCGCATCGTCCCTGACGTCCGCTACGCGATTTTCCCGAACACCGCCTATGCTGACGGCGGCCGTCGTCCGGCCGGCAACCTCAGCGCCACGGTGGGCCTCGCCTTCAACCTCGGCGGCAAGCTCAAACCGCGCACCGTCTATGTGGACCGCGAGACCATCAAGTACGTGGACCGTCCGTATGCCGTGCACGACACCATCACGATCATCAAGCCCGACGTGGCCCAGAAGACCCAGGAGATCAACGAGTTCCTGCGCAACACCACCCTCTTCGAGTTCGACTCCTACGAGATTACCCAGGAAGCCAAGTTCGGCCTGGACCAGGTGGTCGACTGGATGAAACGCTACCCGAAGGTTACTGCCAAGGTTGACGGCCACACCGACAACATCGGTACCGAGGAATACAACATGGTGCTTTCCGAGAACCGCGCGAAGGCCATCGTCGACTACCTGGTCGAGAAGGGTATCGCCGCCAGCCGCCTGAGTTACGAGGGCCACGGCTTCTCGCAGCCGGTGGGCGACAACGAAACCTGGCTCGGACGTCACCAGAACCGTCGTATCGAGATTACCTTCAACTACGACTAGGTATTAAAAACCTTAAATAACAAAGCCCCCGGGTGCCTTTCTCCGCAAGGGGATGCACTGGGGGCTTTTGTGTAAATGTCAGGCCCGACCGTCTCCATCGCCGTTCCGGTTTATGCCGTCGAACGATACATCGAGCGCTGCGCGCGGTCTCTTTTTGAACAGACTTACGACGCGCTCGAGTTCATTTTCGTCGACGATGCTTCGTCGGACGCCAGCATCGAAATCCTGAACAGCGTGGTCAAGGAATACCCAGCCCGGGCGGCCGCCGTCAAAATGGTCCGGCACCCCGTCAACCGGGGCCTGTCCGCCGCCAGGAATACGGCGCTGGAGCATTGTGCCGGAGAATTCATCACGCACGTCGACTCGGATGACTATCTTGAGCCGGACGCCATAGAGAAACTCGTTTCCCTGCAAGTCAAGACAGGATCCGACATCGTTTCCGGCGACTGTTTCCGGCATACGCCTGACGGAGAGATTCCCTGCACCCGCCCCGACTATCCGGACCGCGAACAGATGCTCCTTGACCTGACCGGGCAGATCCACCGCCACGAAATCTGGGGGCGCCTGATCCGAAGAAGCCTGTATACGGAGCACCATCTCCGTGCCGAAGAGGGCTGTAACGTCGGAGAAGACTGGCAGGTGCTGGTCCCCCTGGTATACTACGCCCGGACACTGGCCAATCTGGGAGAGCCGGTCTATCATTACAATTGCCTGAACCAGGCGTCCTATATGAAATCGCGGCAGGACAGGACGGCCGCCGACAAGATTGCCCGGCAGGATTTCCGCTCCATGGAAATCGTCAAGGAATTCCTGGAGGACAAAGATCCCCGGCTCCACACCCGGATGAAGCGCACCATACTCCGGTACGCCCATGGGAAGATGGACAATTGTGCCTGGGAAAAGGACCGGCCCTTGTTCCGCTTCTACTCCGAACGCCTGAACGCCGACAAGGATTCCTACGACAGGACGGCTTTCGCCAGGTTTCTGGACGGCCTGTTCCCCGCTTACCGACTGCATTACTATTTCCGGCTCGGCCTTTACAAGTTGCGGATTACCTCCTCCCCTGCCCGATGAGTAAGGTCCTGACTCTCATCATCCCGTCCTACAACATGGAGGCATATCTGGACAGATGCCTCTCTTCCCTGATCGTGGATGAAGGGCGTATGCGTCTTTTCGAGGCGCTCGTCATCAACGACGGGTCGTCGGACCGGACGTCCGAAATCGGGCATGCTTACGAAGCTCGTTATCCGGATACTTTCCGGGTCATCGACAAGTCCAACGGGCATTACGGCTCCTGCGTCAACCGGGGGCTGGCCGAAGCCCGCGGCACCTATGTCAAGGTGCTGGATGCGGACGACCGGTTTGCCGCCGCCTTTGCCGGCTACCTCGATTTCCTGCAGGAGACACGGGCCGATCTCATTCTCACGGATAGCGTCATAACCTATCCCGACGACAGTGAGCATGCAAGAAGATCTTTCCCGATCCCGGCGCGGGAAGTCCACCCCGTTGACATCCTGCTTGAAAAGGGTATCCACGGCTTGGGCCACGTCAACATCACCTACAGGACGGACATCTTCCGAAAACTGGAGTACCGCCAGACGGAGGGCATTTCCTACACCGACCTGGAGTTGTCGTCGATCCCGGTATGCGGGGTCTCGTCCGTTGCTTACTATCCCGAGATTCTCTACCGCTACCAACAGGGACGGGATGGGCAGAGCGTGGATATTGTCTACAGAAAGGACCATATGTGGATGGAAAACCAGGTCGTCCTCGGCTTGGCCGGCAAATATGAGGCCCTCAAGGGCAGCATCCCTCCAGCCAACGCCGCCCTGCTGCGCGCCATCGTCACGTCCTTTTCCGAGCGGGTCTATTTCCACTACCTGCTCAATTATCCGAAGTACCTCCCGCTATCCGACCTGGCCGGATTCGAACGAGCCCTGAACCGGGCCAGCCGGGAGATTTACGACCTTTGCGTCGAAGCGGAGGACGTCAACGTATTCGGCACCTTCCATTTCGTGCGGGACTACAGGAAGCGGGGCACCCGGAAGCATCCGGCGTTCCTCTACTACGACCTCTGCCGGGCGCTGGGGACTCTTTATAAATCGATAAAGCGATAAGCGTTGATAAAAGAATACCACTACTTAATCGTCGGATCCGGCCTCTTCGGGGCCACTTTCGCGCACCTGGCGCGGAAGGCCGGGAAGAAGTGCCTGGTCATCGACAAGCGTCCGCACCTGGGCGGCAATCTCTACTGTGAGAACGTCCGGGGCATCAACGTGCACAAATACGGCCCGCACATCTTCCATACTTCCAACAAGGAGGTTTGGGATTTCGTGAACGCGCTCGTACCGTTCAACCGCTACACCAACTCCCCCGTCGCCAACTATCGCGGAGAACTGTACAACCTCCCGTTCAACATGAACACCTTCCACCAGATGTGGGGCGTAGTCACCCCGCAGGAGGCGCAGGAGAAGATTGCTCAGCAGCGCGCCGACGCCGAGGCGGCGATGCGCGCGGACGGTGCCGCCGAGCCCCGCAACCTGGAGGAGCAGGCGCTGCTGCTGGTCGGGCGCGACATCTATGAGAAACTGGTCAAGGGCTATACAGAAAAGCAGTGGGGGCGCAAGTGCAGCGAACTGCCCGCCTTCATCATCCGGCGCCTGCCGGTCCGCTTCGTCTACGACAACAACTACTTCAATGACAAGTATCAGGGTGTCCCGGAAGGCGGATATAACAAATTGATCGACAGCTTATTGGAAGGCATCGAAACCCGCACCGATGCGGATTTCTTCGCCGACCGGCCTTATTGGGAAAGCCTGGCGGACAAGATCGTGTACACGGGCCCGATTGACGAATTCTACGGTTTCCGCTTCGGCAAACTCAACTATCGCACCGTCCGCTTCGAGCAGGAAGTCCTGGACATCCCGAACTACCAGGGAAACGTCCTGGTCAATTATACCGACGCCGCCGTCCCCTGGACGCGCATCATCGAACACAAGCATTTCGAACTGTTCGGGCAGGCGGTCTATGACTGCCCGGCAACGGTCGTCAGCCGCGAGTACAGCACCGAGTGGAAGGATGGGATGGAACCTTATTATCCCGTCAACGACGCGAAGAACAATGCCCTGTACCAACAGTACAAGGCCCTCGCCGACGCCGAAAAGAATGTCATCTTCGGCGGGCGGCTCGCCGAGTACAAATACTACGACATGGCCCCCATCATCGAAAAGGTGTTCAGCCTCTGTGGGACTTTATCTGAAAGAATCAAGCAGCAATGACAAACGCACTTATCCTTGCCGGCGGAAGAGGAGCGCGGATTGGCGCGGATCTTCCAAAACAGTTTATTCAAATCAAGGGCAAACCAATATTGGTATATACGCTGGAAGCCTTTCAGAGGCACCCGGCTATTGAAAAGATTGCCGTCGTAAGCATAGAAGGGTGGGAGAATACAGTATGGAATTACGCATCGCAATTCCATATCTCTAAATTAGACAAGGTGGTTGTAGGTGGTAGTACTGCACTTGAATCAACCAGAATCGGCATCCAGGCGCTGAACTGTGATGATGACGATATTGTTGTCATCCACGACGGAGTACGACCGCTCGTCGATGAGAAGACCATTACCAATGTCATTACCGACTGCCAACGGTACGGTGGTGCCATTTCATCTGTCCCGTTAATCGAGCACGTATTCTTCAAGGGAGATGAAGAGACGGATCTCCACTATATCCCCCGGGAGAATGCCTATCGGACGGTAACCCCGCAGGCATACACCGGCGCCAAGATCCGACGGGCCTTCCGGAAATCCGACGAAACCGGCATCGGGGCAGATGCGCCGTTCATCGGAATCATGATGGTGGACCTGGGAGAGCCTGTCTGTCTATCAAAAGGGTCCGAGGAGAACGTCAAGATTACCGACCCCAAAGATATCAATTACTTCAAATCCCTGTTCTAATGCAATTGATAGGCATTGATGACCTTCGGAGAATCCAGCTGGAGATCTTGGATACCGTAGACGTTTTTTGTCAAGAAAACGGTATTCAGTATTCTCTGTGCGGAGGAACTATGCTGGGAGCCGTACGACATAAGGGTTACATCCCATGGGATGATGATATCGACCTGATGATGCTCCGCACGGATTATGACCGGTTCCTGCTTTCTTTCAAGGCCACAGGGTATCATCTGCTGGATTTGAGCAGGATGGACAATTGCACGGAACAGTTCTGCAAAGTCTGCAAAGACGGGACAAGTATGGTGGACATCCGTTTCGGTCGGTCTCTCTGGGGTGTCAACATCGACATCTTTCCCATTGACGGTCTTCCGGCGGATTTCAAACCCTACACCGACTCGCTTCGGGCTACGCATAAAAAAATCATGGATACCTGCCCCTACTACAAAGGGATAAAAGCAGGAAAAATGAAGTGGTTCCTGAAATATTGCATCAAACGATTGATCCACCCTACCTTCCGAAGCGTCCGCTCGATGAAAGACTGGCTCAATTCACAGGCACGGGAACACTTGCCTGAGGATTCTCCCCTGAGTACCGTCGTTTTCGGAGACTACATCATTTATCCTTTCCGGAGCGATCTGTTTTTCCGCTACGACAGGGTACCTTTTGAAGGGAAAGAATACAGTTGCATCCGGGACCGCAACCGCTACCTGAGTACCGTGTACGGGGATTATATGCAACTCCCGCCCGAGGAAAAGAGAATCACGCACCACACCTACGACGCTTTTCTGCTGTAAATGGCCGACACCTACCGGGTTCCGTCCATAGATGCCTTGCGGTTCATCGGCATCTCCTGCATTATCCTGGCCCACGTACTCGGACCGGGATCGCTATTGTTCCAGTTGCGAAGTTTCGATGTCCCGCTGATGGTCTTCGTCTCAGGATTGGTCAGTGCGCGAAAGGCTACGCCGGACTATGGTAAATACCTGATGCACAGGTCTTTTCGCCTGCTGATACCAGTCTGGGTCTTCTATACGCTCTACTTTTCCGTCTTGTGGGTGCTGTCGCAGGTTTCCACTGCATTTTCTTTCCCGGCGTGGAGCGAAATCGGACGAACTTACTTGTGCCTTGAGGGGTATGGCTGGATCATTCGCGTATTCCTCCTGCTGATGTTGGTTTCCCCGCTGCTTGTCCGGGTTGAGCAGCGACTGTCCCACCCGCTCGCCTATTTTGCCATCATCGCTGGCTGCCTGGGCCTGTCAGCCGCCCTTACGCCGCTCCTCCATGGGAATTCTTTCCTGGTCAAGGACCTTTGGGAGGGCTGCGTGTTGTTTCTGGTCGGTTATGCACCCGCTTATATGGCCGGCCTGCGGATGCGTTATGCCTCCCGGATTGAGCAGGCGCTCTACGCCGCCGTATTTACCCTTGCGGCACTCGGCTGTTTCCTGCGGCCCGGTGTTGTTTTCGACCTGGAGACCTACAAATGGCCTCCACAGGTCCCCTTCATGCTATACGGAATGGCAGTCAGTTGCCTTCTTTGGCTGTGCCGGCCCCTTTCCGACGCTCTCGCAAAGGTTCGTCCTGTCGTCTTCATCGGGCAGAATACCATCTGGATTTATCTCTGGCACGTGATGGCGCTCGCCTTCGTGTTCAGGATTACGGATATATGGCCGTTCCAGTACTGCATCGTTTTCGGAGCCTCCGTAACCATCTTTTCCATCCAATATCAGTTAGTCAAGAATAAGGACAAGACTTCCTTCGCACATAAGTATCTCATTGGCTGAAAATGAGCGAATCCAACAGTTACAGCAGCAAGCGTCTTGCGAAAAACACCCTGATACTTTATGTCAGGATGATTTTCATGATGCTGTTGAGCCTGTATACCAGCCGCGTCGTTCTCAAGGTCCTGGGTGTCGAAGACTATGGTATCTACGATGTTGTCGGAGGATTCGTAAGCATGTTCTCGCTACTGTCTTCTTCCCTGTCCACAGCCATCAGCCGGTTCATCACCTTTGAATTAGGCCGGGGAGAATCCGGGAAAGTCAATGTCGTTTTTTCTTCTGCCGTCATTATCCAGTTCTGCATGGCCATTGTCATGGCGATTATCATGGGGTCTGTCGGGACCTGGTACCTGTTCAACAAAATGAACATTCCGGACGGACGATTGACTGCAGCTTTCTGGGTAATGGTCTGCTCCATTCTCGGATTCGGCATCGGCCTGGTCAGCACCCCGTATAATGCGGCCATCATCGCACATGAACGGATGGACGCCTTTGCCTATGTTTCTATACTGGACGCCATCCTGAAACTGGCCATCGTTTTCTTGCTGCCGGTCATTCCGATAGACAAACTGGTCAGTTATTCTCTGCTTTTACTGCTGGTCGCGCTCATCATCAGAAGCACTTATGCCATTTATTGCAAACGGCATTTCCCGGAATGCCATCTGACACGGACTTTTGATAAGTCTATTTTCAAAGAGATCGGCGGTTTTGCCGGTTGGAGTATCTTCGGAGAGGCCTCCTGGGTTTTGAATACGCAGGGCGTCAACTTGCTGGTCAATTACTATTTCGGCGTCACCTTGAATGCAGCCAGGGGAATTGCAGGTCAGGTCAACAGCGCGGTGTACCGATTTGCCGGAAATTTCATGACTGCACTCGACCCACAAATCACAAAATCGTATGCGGCGGGAGAGCACGAGACAACCCGGACCCTCGTCTGTCGCGGAGCCCGGCTCTCCTTTTTCCTGATGCTGTTCTTTGCCATCCCGATCTGCCTTGAGACTCCGATTCTGCTCAGGATTTGGCTCCCCGTCGTTCCGGATCACGCTATCCCCTTTACGCGGCTCTCCATTATTTCATCAATGTTCTTGATCCTGAGCACACCCCTGGTCAAAGCACAGTATGCCACAGGAAAGATCAAACGATACCAAATCATCAATACGCTCTGTTCCCTCTGGGTATTTCCGCTGACTTGGCTCGCATTCCATTTTGGTCTTTCCGCAGAGTGGTCCTACTATATTTTCGCCGTCTTTTACTTTATTCTCATATTTGTCAGGCTGTTTTTGGTTGCGAAACTAATTAAAATGCCTGCGAAAGTCTTTCTGGCGGATGTGTTGGCCAGATGTCTTGTCACTTCAGCCGCCGCGGCCATCCTCCCGACAATCCTGGTCCTGTCCCGGCCGGAATCGGTCCTGCGGTTTTTAGAGACAGGCTTCCTCAGCGTGATTTCAACCTGTACGGCGGTCTATTTCCTGGGATTGCAACAGGAAGAGAAAGAGGCTCTTATCCGCATCTGCAGAGAGCGGATAGCACAGTGGAAAGAAAGAAGAAAGTAATCACCTTATGGAACTAAAAGGAAGGCTCGCATATTTGGATGCTCTGCGCGGACTGGCCATCTTCCTGGTCGTCTATTGCCACGTCGCGTCCATCTCCCTCGGTATTCCGGAGGGAATCGGCTCCACCAACGATACCGTATCCTTGCTCCACCTGCCGTTGTTTTTCTTCCTGAGCGGCTTCCTGATGTTCCGGGAGGACCGGTTTCAGAAGCTGAAGCCGTCCTGGAAGTACTTGGTCCGGAAGGCTGGCGAGCTGGTCATCCCGGCACTCATTTTCGTGACCCTGTTCGCCCTGTGGATGCACCGCTCTGCCGAAAGCATCCTTTTCTCCCAGTTCAAGGGTGGATACTGGTTCACCTTCTTCCTGTTTCTGTTTATCCTGTTTTACGCACTGTTTTCCTTGATCCTGAGGCGTTTCGACGCACGGACACGGGCGACGGTCATCCTGATTCTCGGAGCTTGTATCGGGTTCGCACCGACGTTGATGGACATCTTCTTTCCTCAGTGGACGGAGACGTCTTTATGCTGGCTGCTTTCCTATCAGAATTTCAAATACTTCCTCTTTTACGCCTTCGGCGCTTGGATCCGGTCTCGTTTCGAGGCCTTTATAAGCTGGGCTGAAGGCCAAAACGGGGAACTGGTCCTTGTCGCGGCCACTTTCATCGCCTTCGTGCTGCTTCATTTCCGCATACCACACGTCCACTTCTTCGCCGAATGGGTATTCTCCCTCTCCTCTGTACTGCTGCTGATGAACGTTTTCCGCGGGTTGGACGGCACACTGGAAAAGCGCAACGCCGGTCGGGTGATATCTTTTATCGGCAGGAGGAGCCTGGACATCTATTTCCTGCATTTCTTCTTCCTGCCGCAACTCCACGGCCTCGGAGCTTTTTTCTCGGAAGGCGGAAGGACTGTCCTGGAGCTATGTGCCATCTCGGCCCTCGTTCTGGTCATCATCTGCATCTGCCTGGTTGTCAGTTGGCTGATCCGCCGCAGCGACATTCTCGCCCGCCTGCTGTTCGGCAAGGCGGATCCACATTGATATAGATATGGGAAAACACGCTTATTGTATCTTGGCGCATAATGAGCCTGTCCTTTTCCGTTGGTTGATCGAGTTGCTTGACGATCCACGCAATGACATTTTCGTCCATATCGACAAGCGCACCGACATCACTCCTTTCAGGCAGGTCATCTGCAAATACAGCAAGCTTGTTTTCATTCAGGACAGAATCGCCTGCATCTGGGGATCCCTTAGTATCGTCAAGGCCGAACTGGCGTTGTTTGAAGAAGTTGCCAGTAATGGGAGATATGACTTCTGTCACCTGCTTTCCGGAGTAGATCTGCCAATAAAAGACCAGGACTCAATACATAGTTTTTTTGACCGATATTCCGGGAAGAATTTCATTGGTTTCCAGCCCCGGCACAATGAGTCGGAAGATGAACGGACCAAGTATTTCCACCTGCGAACATATCGCCCCGGGGGGAGCCGGTGGACGAGGGCCTGCCGTCTCTTCGACAGGATAAGTGTAAGAATCCAGCGGAAGCTGGGCATCCGCGTCCACTATCCTTTCCAATTATACAAAGGGGCCCAATGGGTAAGCCTCTCGCCCGGGTTCCTTGAATGGCTGATCAAACGGAAAACATTCTTTCTGAAGTGTTTCCGCTTTGCTTCTATCCCTGATGAACGTTTCATCCAGTCGGCCTTTATGGCTTCTCCGTTCGCATCCACGCTCTATTTGCCCAACGGAGATGAATATGACCAGTGTATGCGTGAGATTGACTGGAAACGGGGCAGTCCACACACCTGGGAGGAATGTGACTACGAGCTGTTGGTGCAAAGTAAACGGCTATTTGCCAGGAAGTTCTCTTCCCAGCATATGGGTATTGTCAACCAACTTTACGAGCGGCTCACCCAAGAATAGTAAAACAGAATGAAACTAGCATCTTTTGATATTTTTGATACAACGCTGATTAGGAAGTACGGGTCTCCTGACAGTTCTTTCTATCTTCTTGCCGATGCATTATCTTTAAAAGACACGTGGGGACGAGAAACATTTTTGGACTGGAGATCAAAGAGAGAGTTTTTCATTAAGAAAACCAACAACCACGAGATTTCTCTTTCTGATATTTACAAAGACTCCGGTTTTCCCCTTCTTTCAGATTATGATACTTCGTATCTGATTGAACAAGAACAATTGATAGAGTCTTCGCAACTGATTGCAAATAAGGAAGTTCAATCCATTATTACAAAGAAGAGAGAAGAAGGTTTCCTTATTTGTTTCATCAGCGATATGTATCTGGATAGTGGTTTTCTGAAGAAGATTTTACTACGAGAAGGATGCGCTTTGGAGCATGATCAAGTATTCGTATCATGCGAATATGACAAGCGTAAAAGTAATGGTGAACTATACAAAATAGTTGAGCAGTATTATCATCCTGTTTTATGGGAACATTATGGAGATAACCGCCATAGCGACTATGAAATTGCTAAAAAATTAGGAATTAAAGCTCACTTGATATCTACGGGATTGACGGAAGCCGAGTCTTTTCTCCATCGGTATGAATCTTTACTTCGCGATAAGGGTTTATTTAAGATACTCATTCATACAAGTCGCGCGGGGAGACTGTTAAACAGAGACACTCCTACTTCGAGATTAGCAGCAGATTTTATAGCTCCTGTCTATATTTCTTATGTATTATTCATTATTAATTCAGCGAAGCGAGAAGGTATCAAGAGATTGTATTTCCTTGCGCGAGATGGATATATCCTTTATCGTTTAGCGAGAATTCTCTCACTTGACAAGGATCTTGATATCAGATACTTATATGTTTCAAGAAGATCCCTAACGCCACCATTTATTGCCGAGTATCCTGATGAAACATCTTATCTGAAGACGCAATGGGGAGAGACTATAGCAAGGAATATCAGTATTGAGAGCCTTCTTACAGATCATTTTTTGACCACTGCCGAGGAATTGAAACACAAATACAAGATAACTTTTCCCTATGAGAAAATCGTATCGAAAAATGAAGAAAAGGACTTCTTGAAGAAAATGTTTCATAGTGACTATACCGAGGAACTTCTCCGTAGAGTTGGGGCACAAAACAAATTATTAATCGATTATTTCCTTCAAGAAGGGCTCTTTGATGACATAAAAACTGCTATGGTTGATGTAGGATGGCTTGGCTCAAGCCGCTACATAATAAACAAACTATTGAAAACTAAAGGTAAATCAACCAAGTTTTATTACTTTGGAGCAGAGAAAAATATGCGGTCACAGACAGATGGAGAGTATGTTGTCTTTAATTCTTCCGGAGAATACCCTATTCCTCTAATTGAGAATTATTATTCAGCAGCACCCCATGAATCTACAATTGGTTATCGTATAGATGAATTATCAAATCGTATCGTGCCCGTCTTTCCCAACACACAAAGCCGGAATGATTATTCTTTAGCCCTGGAGAATATCAAGGTTGTTGAAGATGTCGCCACCCTTGTCTCATCCCTTCAACCAATCCCGGATTCCATGCTTTATCTATGGATGTTGGAATCATTGAATATACTTTCATATTATACTGTCCCCGTCGATTTGACGCCGCTTCTATCACTCTCTCCGCATTCAAGTAAGGCTTTTATTAAGAAACTGAACATCAAGGAATTCCTTCAGGTTTTCTTATGGGACAAATATGTTTCGGATTTCAACAAAGGGAGTCTGCAGATAACAGTTCCCCCCTTTGTATTCAAGTATCTATATCCACTTCAACGGGAAATAGCGTTACTCCACCACAAGATTTATCGCCATATTCACAAATAGATTCGACAACACCCGTTCAAACTAGCTTCGAAGTCAAATGCCGATCATTTCCATCATACTCCCAATCTATAACGTCGCCAGCTTTTTGCCAAGGTGTTTGGACTCCCTGATTTCACAAGGCATTAAAGATCTGGAATTCATTCTCATTGATGATGGAAGCACTGACAATTCAAGACTTATTTGCGAGCATTACTCAAGAATAGACTCCCGATTCAGAGTTATATATCAACAAAACAAAGGTGTCGGTTCAGCAAGAAACAATGGGATTCTCCAGGCGAAGGGGACCTGGGTCAGTTTCATCGATTCAGACGATTGGGTTGAAATGGATTATCTGAAGGATTTTATATCCCGGATCGGGACCGGCGCGGATCTAATTATGCAAGGCTATGTCAAGGAACGGGGTGAGACGGAGATCGGACGGAGGCATTTGATCGATGCCGTTGTCCCGGGTGCAGAGATTCCGAGCTATTTCTTGGAAAACGACCTGCTTGATTTCGGGTCACCCTGTTGCAAGTTGTTCCGGCGGAGCATCCTCCTCGAGCACGGGCTCTTCTTCCCAGAATGCTATAGTTACGGCGAAGACACTCTGTTCTTTCTCGAGTACATACAATACTGCGGGTCCCTTTCCTGCATTGGGCGGGAGGGTTATCATTATGTTGAGAACTCATCCGAAAGCCTTTCGCAGCGCGTGCACCACAGTCTACCCCTGCTCCAATTCATCCGGGACAATACGGAGGTTCTGGGAGCTTTCCCCGCCACGTCGGTCTGGGATGAAATACGGCGTCGTCAGAATGCCAAGAATGTTGCCCTTGCCAACCGGGCATACATCAATATGTCCAAGTTAAACTATACAAAGGAGCAGGGACTCGATGTAATCCGCTTCTTTAGGAAGGAGGTCCGTCCGCTTCTACATACGAGGGGGATTTCAGTACACGACCGGGGTTTCCTGGCGCTGACTGCGCTTCCGGACGGACTGCAATGGGCGGTCTTGACAGCCTTCCGCAAATCCGGAATCATCCACGCTTGAGTCTATGCGCATCGCTGCCTGTATCATTTTGTACCACCCCGACCCGGAGGACTTGCGACGAAACATCGAAGCTATCGCTCCCGGAATCGAGGCGCTGCTGCTCTGGAAGAATTCTCCGGAAGAATTATCCCTGCCGGAAGGTCTGTCCTGCAAGGTCATTGAACTGGGGAACGGGACAAACTCTTACATTGCCAAGCCGCTGAATGAATGCCTGATATGGTGCGAAAGAAACGGTTTTGACTGGCTGCTGACTATGGACCAAGACAGCGAATTCGAGGATTTCCGTTCCTTTGCAAAGACGGCGGAAAACCTTCCACCCGAAGGCATAGGTATCTTCGCACCGAATGTCAACCGTCGCTATCCCGAAACGGTCGACAACGTTGAAATCGAATCCACCATCACCTCCGGCTCGCTCTGCTCCGTCCAGGTCGCCCTGGCTGTCGGAGGATTCCGGGAAGATTACCGGATCTACTGGGTGGACAGCGAATTCTGCCATCGCCTCCATCTGGCCGGATATAAGATTCTGGCTCTTCCCCGCCACAATTTGATCCAGCAGTTCGGGAAAATCACCGTCGTGCACGGTGTCCGCTGTTACAACTACTCGCCGACGACCTTGTATTTCATGTTCCGCAACATGTTCTGGATGCATCGGCAGTACCGCAGCAATCCCGACCTGAAATGCATCCTCTACACCTCCCAGATGTACCTCAAGGGCATCGTCATCGGAGAAAAGGACAAAGGGCCCAAACTGCGCGCCGCCCTCAAGGGCATGTGGCACGGACTGTTCAGGAAATATGGAGACAATTAAGGACAGAGACTCCTCCCTGGATTTCATGAAGGGAATCCTGATCTACCTGGTCATCGTCGGCCACGTCATCGCCAAGTATGCGGAACCGGGATGGGCCTACACGGTCATCCATACCTTCCATATGCCGCTTTTCTTCTTCATCAGCGGTTATCTGGCCATCCCGTCTTTCAGACAGACATTCAAGGATTTCACCGGGAAGAAATACCGGAGGATCCTGCGGCCGGCCCTATGCTGGAGCCTGCTGTTCTTCCTGCTGAAACTGCCCAGCCACTTGGACTTCGGGACAAAGGTAATCAAGAGTTTTATGGACATCTGGTTCTTGTATGTTCTGTTCTACTTGTTCATCACCGTTTTCCTAATGTACCGGTCTAGATATAGATACTGGTTTTTCGCAGGAATCGTCGTCCTGGGCTATCTGATCTACCCGTACTTGCTCAAGGTCCCGTCCCGTCATTTCGGTTACCTCGTCGAGGAATTCCGGATCATCCGGGAGATGCCCGTCTTCCTTATGGGCGTCCTATATGGACTGTTCACAGACCGCATGCTTACCAAGACCCGGGCCGCGGTTCTCGCCATATCCGCCGTCCTGTATGCAGGGTGTTTCCTGTATGTCCTGGTTTTGCAACATCGGCCGGTCGGTGACCTTCTCGCACACGATAACTATCTGGTCAGGGCTCTCGTCTACCAGACGGGAACAATCCTGTCCTTCGGGCTATTTAAATTAATATATAAGCCATTGACTGGCACGTGGATAGCCCGGACCGTCGAAGCCGTCGGGCAGAATACGCTCGGCATCTATGCGATGAACGGACTGCTGATCTTTACCGTTCCCGGCGTACTTGGCATCGACTACCGTTTTGGCCTGCCCCTGGGCATTTACGCCCTTGTCCTGACGGCCGTACTGTATGGTATCACTTTGATACTGAAATGCATTCCACTTACAAGAATCTACCTGTTAGGCGAAAAATGAAAACTGTCCCGATTCTGTTTTCCTTCGATGAAAACATGCTGATGCCTGCCGTGGTCTGCCTGACCTCGTTACTGGAAAATGCGGCGGAAGATACCTTCTACGACATCTTCATCCTGCATCGTTCCGGTTGCCATCTGGAAGGAAGCGCCCTGTCCGTCCTGCCGGAACTGTACAAAAACTGCAGCATTACCTTCCGCCAGGTTGACAAGGATTTCGCCGGCGCCTATGAGATCCGGGGTATCTCCATCGAGACCTACTTCCGACTGGTCGCTCCGGAACTGATTCCTGAATATGACAAAATACTCTACTCCGACGTGGATGTCATTTTCCGGGAAGACCTGTCCCGATTCTATGAAACGGATCTTGGAGATTGCTATTTCGCCGGGGTAGACAACGGCTCCGCCCTCCGGCCGGATGTCCACGTCCATCTCAAGGAAATTGGGCTGGACTATCGCAAGGGCTACTATTATGCCGGGAATATTGTCATCAACTCCGCTCTTATGCGCAAGGATGGGAAGATTGCGGAATTCCGCGAACTGGGGAAACAGTCCTTCAAGCAGCAGGACATGGACATCCTCAACATCGCTTGCAACGGCCGCATCAAGCCGCTCGGACCGTCCTTCTGCCTGACGAATTTCCTGTACGGACTCATTATCAACCGGCGGGAAGAGATGGAGGCCATCTACGGAAAGGCAGAAATCGAACATGCCCTACAGTACGGAATCGTTCATTATAACGGCCCCAAACCCTGGAAACTGGAATGCCTCAACATGGATATCTGGTGGGACTACTACCGGAAGTCTCCGGCGTTCGACGAGAGATTCTGCTATGAATTCTGGATGAACCGCGCCACACAACTGGATCACCTTCCTTTGATGAAACGAATCAAGCTTGTCGGCCGGTATTTCATGAAAGGATGAAATGATGGAAAAGAATCTCAGGGTACAGGTTTTACGAGGGATTGCCATCATGGCAGTCGTCCTGATCCATACCTGTCCCAGAGATCCGGCGTGGCAAATCGGATTTCGACCTTTGGTCAACTTCGGTGTTCCGATGTTCCTTTTTCTGTCCGGATGGCTGACAAGGCAGAAACCGCTATCTTGTCCTACCTTGTACAAGAAACGGATTCCTCGCGTTTTGATTCCCTACTTTCTTTGGACGATTGTCTATACGCTAGTGGATGAAAAACTCCGCGACCTCCCCTACAACATATTGACAGCCAGCGCCGTATATACTTTATATTACATCCCGGTCTATCTCCAGCTCGTTTTGCTGACACCTTTGATCAAGAAACTGGCTGCATCTCGATTCCGGTGGGCCGGGCATCTGATTACACCTGTCTCGTTGCTACTGTTTTCCTATCATCCAGGATGGCTGAGCGATCGGATGACCTTGGTTTATTATCTCAGTTTCCTTGGATGGTTCTCCTATTATTATCTGGGATTCCTTTACGGAGACAGTCAGGCCCTCCGGGAAGAGTACGTTCGTTGGACCAGATACTTGCTTCCTGCCGCCATACTGCTTCAAATCGGAGAGGCTTGGCTTTGGTGGAGGGCGGGCATGGCCGATTGCGGGACGCCGATGAAATTAACCGCACTGACCTCAAACCTGTTGCTGATGACCGCTATCGCTCCTTACCTCGGACGGGAGGGGGCTCCAAAAACCCGTTTCCTATCGACGTTCGGCAATTATTCATTCGGTATCTATCTGATTCATCCCCTGTTCATTCGGCTGTTTGCCAGACTTCCTTTCTGCCTCAATACACTCGCCGTCCTCGTCTGCAGCTGCCTTTCTGCCTGGCTCCTGCATCTGGTCCTGAAGGATAGGGCAAGCCGCTGGCTCGGACTCATTTAACACGGATCTCATGAATACCACTACTTCCCGGAATGCAAGCATAGAGTTTTTCCGCTTCCTGTTCATCAGCGTCATCGTAGTCTGGCATTTCAACAACATTGTTTCCATTTTCCAATGTGGAGACTTCGCCGTCGATTTCTTCTTTGTTCTTGCCGGTGCGATGTTGTACCGCTCCTTCCTGACACACCCTGGACAAGATGCGATGCATTTCACCTTCCGCCGGATCAAGAGAATCGTCATAGAATGGGTGCTGGTCCTGATCCCTGTCTTTTTCATCAAGAACCGGGATTTCCTATTTTCCGGAGGTTTCCACCCGGGAACGTGGCTCAACTACGGACTCAGGCTGTTTCATGAGTTGCTGTTCCTGGGCCAGAACGGCTTATACACAGGCACTTCCCACTACGCGTCCTGGTTTATTTGCATCTTGATTGTCGGCGGCGGGATACTGTACGCCGTGCTTCAATTCTATAAAGATAAAGCCGCCATGGTGTTTTTCCCTATATTCGCCCTCTTGTCGTTAGTTTATTTTTATAACACGTCGACTTTTGAACCTTGGGTTACCCGGGGGTGCTGGGACATGATGTTCCTCCGGGGCTGCGGAGAAATGGCGATCGGGAGCAGTTTATATTGCTTCGCCGAAAAATACCAGGATTCGCTTCAGAAATCAAAACGACTCGTCGACATATTAAGTTTCGTTGCGCTGGGCGGACTGATCCTATTGCTGTTCGCACCACGGGATTACGCCAGTTATGCACCACTGTTCAGTTGCTTGATCCTTCTGGGACCCTTGACCGACAATTCCCTATACTGCCACATTCTGAGAAGCCCCATTTGGATTACGCTGGGCGGAGTTTCCTTTGAAATGCTCCTCATCCATGGATTGGTGAAACCTATCGTTTCATTTGCAGGTATTGGAAACCTACCGGCCTTTTTTTCCGTTACGCTTTATTTCGGACTGGTGGTTGTCTGTGCCTTTGCCTTGAAATGGTTGAACAAAAAAATGAACCCCATCATATTCCCTAGCCGATAGGATGGTACAGAAACACGCATACCTGATCATGGCGCACGGGGATTTTGCATTGCTGCAATGTCTCGCCCGTGCCCTGGATGACCCGCGCAACGATCTGTTCATCCATATCGATGCGAAAGTCTCTAACCTGCCCGAGGTCCGGACCGAAAAAGCAGGCGCATACATGCTGAAGGACAGGATTGATGTCCGCTGGGGCGACGTCTCACAGATTGAAACGGAGTTACTCCTTTTCAAGACGGCGGTTGCCAACGGGCCATATACTTACTACCACCTTCTTTCCGGGGTTGACCTGCCGCTCAAAAGCCAGGACTATATCCATCACTTCTTCGAGACGCACGCCGGGAAAGAATTCATCGGGTTTGCCGAAACGGCTCTGACCCCTGAAATAGTCCGGAAGGTCCAGCGGTGGCATCTGTTCCCCAGGCACTTCCGCGATGGTAATCTCTTTATCCGCCTGCTGCGCAGCGCTTTCCTGCGTTTGCAGGAAGTAGCCGGCATCCGGCGGAACCGGGATATCGCTTTCTGCAAAGGCGCGAACTGGGTCAGTGTAACGGATGCCTTCGTGCAGTATTTCCTGTCCCAGGAGAAGTGGGTCCGAAAGGTTTTCTCGCATTCCTTCTGCGCGGACGAGATCGTCTTACAGACGCTCTGCTGGAACTCTCCGTTCCGGCAAAGCCTCTACGATACGGACGACGAGTGGCGCGGCAATCTGCGGCTGATCGGTTGGGAAAACGGTCGGCTGCAAGACTGGCAGGCAGCAGATTTTGACTTGTTAGCCGCCTCTGATGCGCTTTTCGCACGGAAATTCAATGCTTCCGATATGGGTTTTGTTGAAAGGGTGTTATCTTTGTCCAGATGAAATGGTTTTATGTCATATTGACGGGGATCGTGGTCAGCATGTTTTTTTTCCCCTTTGAATTCACCTTTCTCCCGGGCATTAATACGAAAATGGCAATGGCAGGTTTAGGCTTAGTATTTGTCTTGCTGGCTTTTATCTATCAGCGAGAACTGCTTGTACCAAAAAGTCTGTTCATTCTCCTTTTGATAGCATCCAGCGTCTCATTAGTTTCCCTGTTTTCAATCACATACAATAGGACTCCCGATACGACCTACGTAAGCTATATCACTTCTGCTGCCGTATGGCTGAGTGCGGCCTTTGTCGCCTGCACGATCATCCACCGCGTCCACGGCTATATCAATGTCGACTTGATTGTCTTTTACCTGGTCTCTGTGAGCGTCTTCCAATGCGTTATCGCGCTGGTCATCGACTATGTGCCTATGGTCCAGCGCTTCGTCGACAGATGGGTCATTGGCGGTGACTTCTATCATAGTATTCATCGCTTGTACGGCATCGGCGCCGGCCTGGACGTGGCCGGTACTCGTTTCTCCTGCGTGCTGGTCGCGCTCGGATACTTCATCGGGCGGAAATCCGGAGATTTCAAGGGCTGGCGGTTGGCCCTGCTTTTCCTGGCCTTCGCCGTTATCGCCGTCATCGGAAATATGATTGCCCGTACGACCCTCGTCGGAGCGGCTCTTGGCCTGGGATACATCCTACTCTGCGGACTGAACTTGATGCGCCAACCATTCCAAACCCGATCGACCCGGCTCATCGGCACAATCGGCACCGTCCTGCTTGCCACCGTCCCGGTCATCATCCTCCTCTACAATACCAACGAGCAGTTCCACGATCTGATGCGGTTCGGGTTCGAAGGTTTCTTCTCCCTGGCAGAAACCGGTGAATGGGAGGTTTCTTCGAATGAAACACTGAAAGGTATGGTGGTCTGGCCCGATGACCTTGAGACTTGGATCATCGGTGATGGCTATTTCGAAAGCCAGCGCTGGGATCCCAATTTTGTCGGCGACGCCCCTGTATACGAAGCGGGTTATTATATGGGCACAGACATCGGCTATTGCCGCTTCATCTTCTATTTCGGTCTGGTCGGCCTGCTCGCCATCTCTTCGGTTTTGATCTACGCCGCTTTCATCTGCTCGAAAGAGTATCCGGAATATGCCCTGATGTTTTGGATTGCCTTGCTGGCCGGTTTCATTATGTGGTGGAAGGCGGCGACGGACATTTTCGTCTTCTTCACCATCTTCATCTGCGCCTCCTTCTTCAAAGAGAAAGAAACACCTGAAATACAAGCCGTTTAATACCTTCGCGCTTTTGGGTCTGCTATGAAAGAAAGAGATTCCAACATTGAACTGCTCAGGATCGTTGCTATGCTGATGATTCTAGTACTTCATGCAATCGGCGCGCTAGGGCCGGTCTCAGCCGCCGAAAGGACGCTCTCTCCGGCGACTTCCTTCCTGCGGGTTTTTGGAGAGCAGGCTTGCATCATCGGCGTCAACCTGTTCATCCTGATTTCCGGTTGGTTCGGCATCCGTGCTTCCTGGAAAGGTCTGCTTTCACTCTTGTTCCAGGTTGTATTCTATGCCGTCTGCATCGCCCTGCTCTTCCGGCTGACCGGTTTGGAATTGACCGGCGGGATCAAAGATATACTCGTTGCCTGTACAGGTATGTCTTACTGGTTCATCCCATCCTATCTCGTTCTATATGTGCTGTCTTCGGCACTAAATGCCTTCACGGAAACAGCACCCAGGAAGGCCTTTACTCTGCTGCTTGTAACGTATTTCATCGTCCAGTTCGTTTACGGAAGATTCGGCGACCAGGCCCATTTCCAAGCAGGTTATTCCACACTTTCCTTCATCGGCCTATACCTGCTCGCCCGCTTCTGCCGGAAGTATCCTGTCAGATGGACTAGTCTGTCCACGGTGGCAGACCTTGTTATCTGGCTTGGAATCACGCTGGCACTCAGTGCTTTCAACCACTTCACGGGGGAAGGAACGCCATTGGGCGGGCCTCACTCCACATTCGACTACAACCACCCGGCCGTCGTCGCCGCTTCTCTGTTCTTTTTTCTTGCCTTTACCCGGATGAATCTCCAAAGTAAGGCAGTCAATTGGCTTGCAACCGGTGCATTTGCGATTTATATCATCCATATGAACTATCTGGTTGCGCCTTACTACCGTACCGCTATGGTCCGGCTATATGAATCTTCCGGCATCTGGTTCTTCCTGCTTCTGCTTCCCGCCGTCCTTTCGGTCGGTCTGGCGTGCATCCTCGCGGACAAGGTCCGGATTCCGGTCTGGAATTGGCTCTGGGGGCTCTTGGGCAAAACCCGGTTTGGTAAACGCATCAGCGATGTCTCAGCCTGAAGTATCCGTCATCATCCCTTTCTACAAGGTCGCACCCTTCATCGGGCGCTGTGCAACCGCTTTGATGGAGCAGACAGCGACCGCCGTGGAATTCATCTTCGTGGACGACGCATCTCCCGACGACAGCCGGCAGATTCTGGAGGCTGTTCTCGCGCGCTATCCCGAGCGAGATGCCCGGATTGTGACCCACCCGGTCAATCAAGGACTTCCGGCCGCCCGCAACACCGGTCTACTCCAGGCAAGCGGACGCTATATCTGGCACTGTGATTCCGACGACTGGCCGGAGGTGACCATGCTGGAAAAGATGCTGGCGGCTGCCAAGCAAGCGGATGCGGACATCGTCTATTGCGACTTTTTCCTATCTTTCGAGACCGGGGAGCGGTATATGTCCAATCCTTCTTTTTCAACAGGAGAGGTTCTTCTTAAAAAGGGTTTTTTGGCCGGATCGACCAAGTACAATGTCTGGAACAAATTGATTCGAAAGGAGTTATATGACAGGACAGGCATCCGTTTTCCCGCCGGGCACGGTATGGGCGAAGACATGACTGTCATCATGCTCACTACCGCCGCCGGCAAGGTGGCACACGTCGAGGATGCGCTATACCACTATGTCAAACTGAATGCGAACGCTTTTTCCAACAACTTCTCCCAAAAGCATCTGGACGATATCCGGTTCAATGCCGCCCGGACGATCGCCTGCCTGGAAGAGAACGGAATCTGCGAACGTGAGATCGCGCTTTTCAAGTTGAACACCAAACTCCCGTTTCTCCTGTCTGGAGACAAGGAGCAGTACCGGCTCTGGAAAGCTTGGTACCCCGAAGCGGACCGATTCGCAATGGACAATCCGGACCTGCCGCTACGCACCCGGCTCGTCCAATGGCTGGCCGTAAAAGGCCTCTTCCGGTTTGTCAGCTTCTATAGTTGGCTGGTTAACAAAGTCTATTATAAACTGAAATTCAGAGCTTGACGAATCCATGAAGATCGTCTATCTCATTCCCGGCACCTACCGCGCCGCCGGCATGGAACGCGTTTTGGCAGAAAAGGCCAACTGGCTTGCCGCGAACGGCTACAGCATTCTGATCGTCACCTGCGAACAGCGGGGACGGGAACCGGCTTTCCGCTTTGATGACAGAATCCGTTTCGAGGACCTGAACATTGGTTACGAGGATAATAACGGCGGCAGTTTTGCCGACAAGTTCCTTCATTATCCTTTCAAACAATACAGGCATCGCAAAGCACTGAAAGCCCTGCTCTTGAGAGAAAGAGCGGATGTGGTGGTGTCGATGTTCGGCAATGAAGCCGGTTTCCTGTCCGGGATTCAGGATGGCAGCCGCAAGGTTCTGGAGATACATTTCAGCCGCTTCAAGAAACTCCAGTATGGCAGGAAAGGGCTGTGGGCCCTGGCGGACCGCTGGCGCACCTTCCAAGATGCAAGGACGGCAGCCCGATACGACCGATTCGTGGTGCTTACGGAAGAGGACAAAGGCTACTGGGGAGACCTCGAAAACATCCGGGTCATTCCCAATCCGAGGACGTTCACTTTCGCAGAACCCGCTTCCCTGGACAGCCATACCGTACTGGCCGTCGGTCGGTATACCCACCAGAAAGGCTTCGATCTCCTGCTGAAGGCCTGGGACCTGATTGATACCACCGGCTGGACCCTCCGAATCGCCGGGACCGGAGAAGAACTGCCTGCCGTTCCTTCCAACGTGGTAACCGGCCCGGCGGAGAGCATCATGGAAGAATACAGGAACGCAGCATTCCTGGTGATGAGCTCCCGCTATGAGGGGCTCCCGATGGCGCTCCTAGAGGCTCAGGCCGCCGGCTTGCCTGCGGTCTCGTTTACCTGCAAATGCGGCCCCCGGGATGTCATTACCGACGGCGAGGACGGCATCCTTGTTCCGGAAGGAGATATCGAAGGACTGGCGGCGGGGATGAAACGCCTGATGGACGAAGAGGACCTGCGCCGCGAGATGGGCCGTACGGCATTCCGCCATTCGGACAGATTTGACAAAGAGAGAATCATGTCACTATGGGACAAACTCTTCCAAGGGTTATCGTAGTATCCGCGGTCAACATCCGCAAGGGAGGCACCTTGACCATACTTAGGGAGTGCCTTCAGTATCTGTCGGAACGTGACGGACTGAAAGTATACGCTCTGGTACACGACAAGCAACTATGTGAATACCCGGGGATCGAGTGCCTGGAGTTTCCCCGGACCGTCAAAGGCTGGGGCAGGCGCCTTTGGTGCGAATATGTAACCATGTACCGTGTGAGCCTCGACATTGCCCGGCAGGAAGGGCAGGAAATCGACACCTGGCTTTCCTTGCACGACACCACACCCCGGGTGAAAGCACGGCACCGGGAAGTATATTGCCACACCTCCTTCCCCTTCTTGAAATGGACGCTCCGCGATTTGGTGATGGACCCCAAGATCCCGCTGTTCGCGATGTTCACCCGTTTCGCTTACCGCATCAACGTCCATAAAAACGACTGCCTGATCGTCCAGCAGGAATGGTTCCGCGACGGACTGAGCCGGATTACCGGATTTCCCAAAGATCGGATCCGGGTGATCCCGCCAAAGATATCGGTCGAAGGCGTTGAACCGGAGAAAGTGGTATCCAAAGAACCCATGTTCCTGTACGTTTCGACGGCAGACTGCCACAAGAATTTCGAGACGCTCTGCGAAGCGGCACGGCTGCTTGAAAAGGAATTGGGAACCGGCCGGTTCAAGGTGGTACTCACCCTTTCCGGCAACGAAAACCGGTATGCCCGCTGGATCAGGAAGCGCTGGGGCGGTGTTTCTTCCATCGAATTCGCCGGCTTAATGAGCCGGGAAAAGCTTTTCGGGTATTACCGGGCGGCGTCTTGTTTCGTGTTCCCTTCCCGGGTGGAAACCTGGGGGCTTCCCATTACGGAGTATATGCTGTTGAATGGTGGGAAAATGTTGCTCGCCGACCTCCCCTATGCGCACGAAACCGGCGGAGAAAAGGGATTGTTCTTCCCCGCCACCGATGCCGTACGCCTGAAAGAACTGATGTATGAAAGTATTGCAACTCGGTAAGTTCTACCCCATCCGCGGCGGCGTGGAGAAGGTGATGTGGGACCTGACCCGCGGCCTGTCGGAACGCGGCGTGACCTGCGATATGCTCTGCGCTACGCTGAAGAGCGACCCGGTGGACCCGCCGGACCAGGCACGCTGCACGCTTACCCTGGAAGGGAAGGTCATCCGTTTCAACGACTTCGGGCGGGTCATCTGCGTGCCGGCGCTGGCGAAGAAAGCGGCTACGATGCTCTCGCCGGCGATGATACGCTGGATGCGTCGGCACGCCGCCGAATACGATCTCATCCACATCCATCATCCCGATCCGATGGCGGCGCTCGCCCTGCGGCTGAGCGGCTTCCGCGGACGGGTCATCCTCCACTGGCACAGCGACATCCTGTCGCAGAAATTCCTGCTTGCCTTCTACCGGCCGCTGCAGTCCTGGTTGATCCGGCGGGCCGAGAAGATTGTCGGAACGACGCCGGTGTATGTGCAGGAATCCCCTGCCCTTCGAGGGGTCCAGGACAAGGTTTGCTGCGTTCCCATCGGCATCCAGCCGCTTCATTTTGAGGAAAATGCGGCCTTGGCGGTGCGGAACCGCTACCCGAGTAAAAAAATAGTGTTATCTTTGGGGCGGCTTATCCCTTATAAGGGATATGCCACGCTGATTGATGCGGCTGCCCTGCTGGACGAGGACTATCAGGTCCTGATCGGGGGGATGGGTCCGCTGGAGGAAAGCCTGCAAGCGCAGATCGACACCCTCGGTCTGCAGAAGCGGGTTGAATTGTTGGGCTATGTCCCCGACGGAGAACTGCCCGCGATGTACGGAGCCTGCGATGTGTTCGTGCTGAGTTCCATAATGAAGACGGAGGCATTCGGCATCGTACAGATCGAGGCCATGTCCTGCGGAAAACCCATTGTGGCGACACGGATTCCGGAATCGGGCGTAGCCTGGGTGAATGAAGACGGCGTTTCGGGGCTGAACGTGAAGCCGGGAGATCCGGCGGCCCTGGCCGATGCGATCCGCCGGATCTGCGAGGACCGGCAGGCCTGGCAGCGTTATTCAGAAGGAGCCCGAATGCGGTTTGAGCGGATGTTTACTGCGAATGGTATGATTGACAAAATGATGGATATCTATGAAAAGTAATTTAAAGTGGCTGTTGTTCGTGGCAATCGTGGCGCTGGCGGTATCCTGCACCACGCCAGCCAAGATCGCTTATTTGCGGGACCTGCAGTACGATACGCCGTACCTGGCTAAACCTGCGCCGGAGCTGCGCCTCCAGGTGGATGACAAGATCAGCATCCAGGTCTATAGTACCGATCCGGAATTGGCGGCACCTTTCAATGTGGGCAGCGGGCTGGTGGGAGAATCCGGCCAAGCCTTTTCCTCTGCTACCAATTACACAGTAGACAAGCACGGCGATATCCAATTCCCCGTGTTGGGAACGATGCATGTCCAGGGAAAGACATTGAATGAAATCAAGGAGTGGGTATCTTCCGAGATTATCCGCCTGGGTTACATCCGCGAGCCTATTGTGAACGTGCAGATGGAAAATTTTTCCATCACGGTGTTGGGAGAAACCGGTCAAAGTGTTATGCCCGTCCAAGGAAACAATATCAACATCCTGCAGGTACTGGCCCGTTCAAATGGCACTACGGAGTATTCCAAGATTCCGGACGTGATGGTCATCCGCACGGAAGAAGGCGTGCGTATGGCCTATTCCATCAACCTGCAGTCCAAGGATCTCTTTGATTCTCCGGTGTTTTATCTTCGGCAGAATGATATCGTCTATGTGAAACCGCGCGGTTTCCGGACTTCCAGCAGCATGGGCGCCGTAATGTCTGCCCTTACGCCGTTCATCACAATCGGTTCCACCCTTTCCACCTTAATCATTCTCCTTACCAGACTGTAGATTATGCCTGTACAAAAGAAGACTTCCCGCAACGAACAGATCAACCTGGTCGACCTGTTCTTCTTCCTGCTGAACTACTGGTACTGGTTCCTGATCTGCGTGGCCATTGCAGTAGGATACGCCTGGTATAAGTATGCTAAGTCCCCGCTTGTCTATCAGAGCAACGTAACCGTCGTCATCAAGGATCCGAGCAACACCACCCGCTCCGTCCGGATGGACTCGTACAGCAACATCATCAACTCGGTGGATATGACCAACGAGATGCTCCAACTGCGCTCCAAGAGTATGATGGAAGAAGTGGTCCGCTCATTGGATACCGATGTCAACTATCAAGTCCGCGACGGACTGCGCGATATCGAACTCTATCGGAGTTCTCCCGTGCGCATATTCTTTTCACGCGACGAGGGAGAGGATCCCGGGACCTTCTCCATCAAGGTCACGCCCCTGGATGCCAAGACCCTGCAGCTGAAAGATGCCGCCGGGGTACAAACCGTCGCCTTGGACGATACCGTCTCTCTGGGACAGGGGAAAGTCGTATTCCAACCTACGGCTACTTACAATGAATCCGTCTACGGGCGGGAAATCAAGATTCAGAAGCTTCCCGCCAGGTCCGCAGCGGTCGGATTCCTCTCTCGTCTCAAAATCGACCAGAACTCCAACATCCTCACGCTAACCCAACAGGACTATAACATCCAGCGCGCCTGCGACATCCTCAGCACTCTGATTGACAAATATAACGAGGATGCCATCCGCGAGAAGAACCGCGTGGCCGTCAATACTGCCGCCTTCATCAACGATCGTCTGGTCATCCTCCAGGAAGAACTTGGTGCCGTGGAAGACAACCTGGCGGCCTTCAAGAGTTCGGAGCGCATTATGGACGTGGACGAAGCCGCTTCACGATACCTCAACGAGAGCCGCAACTACAATGCAGAAATCGTCCAACTCGAGACCCGAATTTCACTGGCCGAATACCTGCGTGATTATGTGCGTGGCACAGCCGGCTCCTTTGAGATGATTCCTGTCAACACCGGATTGAATGACGGCAATGTGGACCAGGCCATCAGCCAGTACAACGAACTGATTCTGCGCCGCGAGAAACTGGTGGCGGCATCCAGTGCCGTCAGCCCAGCCGTCAAACAGGTAGAGGGTAACATTGAATCTCTTCGCCAGAACATCCTGGGTATCATCCAAAATCTGCTTACCAGCCTGAACGTCCAGAAACAGGATCTTTCCCGGCAGGAGTCATCTTCCATTCAGAAATTCACAGCGATGCCGGCCAAGGCTAAGCAGATGCTGAATATCGAGCGCCAGCAGCAAATCAAGGAGCAATTGTACGTCTATCTGCTCAACAAGCGTGAGGAAAACGCCCTTACCCAGGCGATGGCTGACAATAATGCCCGAATGATTGATGCGCCGGAGGGTTCCTGGGCGCCTGTATTCCCGCAACGCAACCGAATGCTGTTGCTCGCTCTGTTGATTGGCTTGTTCATCCCGGCCATTGTTCTCATAGCACGACTGTTCCTCGATACCCGTGTTCGTACTCGGAAAGACATAGAAGAACTGGTTTCTGTGCCCGTTCTTTCCGAGATTCCCCTGGACAATGGCAAAAAAAAGATTCGCCACAAGAAAAAGGACAAAGAAAAAGCCGAGTCCCCGATCAGATACGACCCCTCCAGCAAGAGCGTCTTTACCGAAGCCATGCGGATGATGTGCACCAACCTGGACTTCATGAAGCCGGAAGGGGTGGAGCATCCGGTCGTAGCCATGACCTCCTTTGCCGTTTCGGCCGGCAAGACTTTCATCTCGGCCAACATGGCCCGCTGTCTCGCGGATGCCAAGAAACGCGTCGTGCTGGTAGACTTGGACCTTCGTAAGCGAACCATCTCCAGAGCTTTCGGCCTCAAGCACAAGACCGTGGGGCTGTCTAACTACCTTTATGAAGACGGCGTCCGGCTGGATGACATCATCCACAAAGAAGTTACGGAAGGCGTAGACTTTATCCCGGCCGGACATATCCCGCCGAATCCGACGGAACTGCTGGGCCGCAAGCGCTTCGACGACCTGATTGACGAATTGCGCCAGCGTTACGACTACATCCTGCTGGACAGCGTGCCGGTGCAGGTGGTAGCCGACCCGATGGTCATCAGCCGCTGCGTGGATGTCAACCTGTTCATCCTGCGCGCCGGCCAGCTCGACCGTCGCATCCTCCCGCAGCTGGACGAAATCCAGGAGGGCGGACGGCTCAAGAATATGGCCATCGTCTTCAACGGAGCCGAACTCAAGCACGGTCTAGGCTATGGTTCCTACGGTTACGGCTATGGCTATGGTTACGGCTATGGCTACGGCTACGGAGAAAACGACGACTAAGCCATGACCATCGCCGTGGACTTCGACGGCACCATCGTCGAACACAAATATCCCGCGATCGGCAAGGAAAAACCCTTCGCCATCGAAACGTTGCTGCAACTTCAGCAGGAAGGCAACAAGTTGATCCTGTGGACGTCCCGCGAGGGGCAGTTGTTGGAAGACGCCATTGCCTTCTGCCACGCACGCGGGCTCGACTTCTATGCTGTGAACAGCAACCAGCCGGCAGGCGCCTTATTCGCCGGCCAGGCAGGCACCAAGATCGTGGCGGACGTGTACATCGACGACCGCAACGTCGGCGGCCTCCCCGACTGGGGAACCATCTACGAGATCATCTGCCACAAGCGGGAACTCAAGCACCAGAAGCAGAAAAAGCGCCACAAGTCCTTGATAAGCAAGATCTTCCGACACTAATCAAGCCACACTCTTCGATTTGTCCGGTCCGCAAACTAGCAGGCCGGACAAAATTTTTTACAATTTTTGGTACTATGTGGTACAAGGTATTGAAAAATTTATATATCTTTGCAGTGTCAAAGTTCTATCAAAATGAAAAAAGTACTGAACATCAGCCTCGCAGGCAGGAGTTTTGCCATCGAGGAAGACGCCTACAAGCGTCTGAGTGAATACCTTGGTCACTTCCGTACCCGGCTGGCCGCCTCGGCCACCGGCGAAAACGCAGAAGTGATGGAAGACCTGGAGAGCCGGATCTCCGAACTCTTCATGCAGGAACTCGGCGACGAGTCCCGCGTCGTCAGCCTCTCGCTCGTGGAGCGCGTCACCGGCCAGCTCGGCATGCCGGACGGCGGCCCCGAGAATCCGAGGGCCGCGGAAAGCGCGGGCCCAGAGCCGGATCCGGCCATCCGCAAGAAGATCTACCGCGACTACGACAACAAGCGCATCGCCGGCGTGTGCGCGGGTCTCGCCGTCTACCTGGATATCGACGTGGTGCTCGCCCGCGTGCTGATGCTGGTGGCACTGGTCGCCGGAACGGCGGGCTTCTGGATCTACGTGATCTGCTGGATCGCCATCCCGAAGGCCGTCACGCCCACGCAGAAGTGCGAGATGCACGGCGTTCCCGTGACCGCGGAAAACATCGCCGCTTATTCCAAAAAGAAGTAACTTATGGAGAACACAGCTGAAAACGTCCGCACGCAGATGCGGAAGGGGGTGCTGGAATACTGCATCCTCTCGATCCTCAACAAACGCGAGGCCTACGCTTCCTCCATCATCGAGGAACTGAAGGCCGTGGGGATGATCGTCGTCGAAGGCACGCTCTATCCCCTGCTCATCCGCCAGAAGAACCAGGGCCTGCTGTCCTACCGCTGGGAGGAATCCACCCAGGGTCCGCCCCGCAAGTACTACGTGATTTCCGACAAAGGCCGGGAGCAGCTCGCCCTGATGGACGAGGCCTGGCGCGACCTCGTGGACGGCATCCAAACCCTCAAGAACGCATGAAAGAAGTAGAGAAAGTCAGCCTGGGCGGCTATGCCTTCACGATGGAGCAGGACGCCTCGGAGCTTGCCGCCGGATACCTCGGCGAACTGGAAGCATTCTATTCCGGCCGCGAGGGCGGAGGCGAGATCATCGAAGGCATCGAGGAGCGGATGGCGGAACTGCTGCACGAGAAGTGCGGGCGCGACGGAGTCGTGTCCCGCGCCGACATCGAGCGCATCATCGGCATCCTCGGCCGGCCGGAAGTGATTGAAGAAGAAGATGCTCCCGCCGGGGAGGCCGGTGGCGGAACCCGTACGTCATCCACCGGAGAAGCCCGCCCCCGCCGCAAGCTTTACCGCGACATGACCGACAAGGTGGTCGCCGGCGTCTGCAGCGGCCTGGGCACCTATTTCAACGTGGACAAGGCCCTGTTCCGCATCCTGTTCGTGCTGTTCACCGTCCTCGGGCTGTCCGTCTTCAAGTGGAACTTCCACGGACACACGAATCTGTCCATCCACCTGTTCTTCCCGGTGTTGTACGCTATCCTGTGGATCTGCATGCCGGCCGCCAAGACCGCCCGGCAGCGCTGGGAGCAGCGGGGCGAAGACGGAACCGTCCTGGGCATCCAGCAGAGCATCGAGAACGGCGCCCGCGAGGTCGGAGACGCCATCAAAAGCGTCAGCCAGTCCAAAACCTGGGGCGAGCTGGGCGGAGTGCTGGGGAAACTGATCGGCGTTGTCCTGGTCATCATCGGCTTTTCCGGACTCTTCGCCAGCGGCGTGCTGGGCTTCGGGAGCGGCCTGTTCGGGAACGGAAACGTCCTGCACGGCGGACTCTTCGGCCTGGGGCGGCTTTACGACAACGGAATCGCCGAACTCAACTACCACGCGCCCGCCGTCGCGGCGGCTCTGGCCCGGCCGTGGATCCACGTCCTGCTCGGGCTGGTGGTCTTCCTCCCCTTCCTGGGCATCCTCTATGGCGGGCTGCAGCTGCTCTTCGGCTTCAAGTCGCCCTCCTGGCACCCCGGCCTGGTGATCTTCATCCTCTGGCTGATGTCGCTGATCGCCACAGGCATCCTCGCCTTTACCGGGATTATCTCCACGGAGTGGATGACGATCTGACCCTTATAGCTTTACGAGGCCGAGGCCGGGTGCATCCGGAAGTGTGATGCGTCCGGCCTCGACCGTCATCCCGCGGAAGCGGTCGTTGCTGATCAGCAGGTTGCCGTCCAGGTCGGCGAAATCCGCCAGCGGGCTGAGGTGGGCGGCGGCCGTGACGGCGCAGGACGTCTCCGTCATGCAGCCCACCATCACGCGCATTCCCTCCGTCCGGGCGTAGTTCGCCATCTTCCACGCCTCGCGCAGTCCGGTGCACTTCATCAGCTTGATGTTGATGCCCGTGTAGGCGCCCTTCAGCGGGGCGATGTCCGCCAGGCGCTGGACGGCCTCGTCGGCGAAAATGGGCAACGGGCTGTGTTCGGTAATCCAGGCGTTGTCGTCCAGGCGCTCCTTCGGCATCGGCTGTTCCACCATCACGACCCCTTGTTCCTTCAGCCAGAAGATCTCGTCCAGGGCCTTTTGCCGGTCGGTCCAGCCCTGGTTGGCATCCACCGCGATGGGGAGGCGGGTGATTTCCCGGATGGTCCGGATCATCTCCTCATCGTTGTCCAGCCCCACCTTGACCTTCAGGATGTTGAAGCGGTCGGCGCACTCGCGCGTCTTCTCGCGGACCACCTCGGGCGTGTCGATGCCGATGGTGAAGGTGGTGTCCGGCGCCTTCGCGGCGTCCAGGCCCCAGAGCCGCCACCAGGGCTGGCCGACGAGTTTGCCCACCAGGTCGTGCAGGGCGATGTCCACCGCCGCCTTGGCGGCCGTGTCGCCCGGGGAGAGGCTGTCCACATACGCGAGGATGTCCTCCAGCTGGAACGGGTCCGCGAACTGCCCCAGGTCCACCTTTTCCAGGAAGGCACACACGCTTTCCACGGTCTGCCCGAGGTATGGGGGCATCGACGCCTCGCCGTAACCGACGAAGCCGTCGTAATGGATTTCAACCTGCACGTCCGGCGTGGTGGTGCGGGAATAGGATGCCACGGTGAAGGTGTGCTGCAGTTGCAGTTCGTAGGGCTCCCAGCGGAGCTGCATCCGCTCCCGGCCATTCACCCGGTAGGGTTTCGGGACCGGACTGTCGCCGCGCCGCACCGGGGCGCAGGCGCCCAGCAGGGCCGCCCCGGCACCGGCAGCGGCCGTCGTCTTGAGGAATTCGCGTCGTTTCATACCGACATCAAATATACGAAAAAGAAAAGCCGCCGGCAAATCGCCGGCGGCTTCGGGTAGGGACGATCGGGGTCGAACCGATGACCTCTTGAATGTGACTCAAGCGCTCTGAACCAACTGAGCTACGCCCCTGTTTCAATGAGGACTGCAAAAATAGGCCAATTTTGCGAAATTCGCAAATTTTTTCATACCTTTGCAGTCCATCAACCCGGTGAGTTGTCCGAGTGGTTGAAGGAGCCTGCCTCGAAAACAGGTGTACGGCAACGTACCGGGGGTTCGAATCCCTCACTCACCGCCATTTTTAATCAAAACCCCTTTTCAAGCGCGCTGGAAGGGGGTTTTTCGTATCTGGGGTTTGGTTTTCTGCGACCAAATGCATATATTCGTATCCGTAATTGCGACCTTTTTTGGGTAATGCGACCACTATTTTCAGCCGCCCCCAACGGCTACATAAACAACTAAATATCAGCAAATTATGGCAACAAGACAGACGTTCTCACCGCGGTTCTACTGCCGAAAATCAAAGGCGGACAAGAAGGGTTTCGCTCCAGTTGAACTCTCCATCATCATAAATGGGGAGCGTACCTATCTTCGCCTCCCACGCAAAGAACGCCCGGAAGAGTTTACGAAAGCCATTGAAAGCAAACGAGATAACGCTATTAAGGTCTATTGTGAGGGACAGAGGGTACTTTTGAATAAAGTTGTTGAGGATATGCAGTTCGCAGGCGTTGAAATCACTGCAAAGAACTTGAAGGAGTGCTACAAGCGTGGGGGTATCGCTCCGTTCTACACGCTTGGGCAACTCTGGCACGACATCATTGACAACAAGACCATTGAGAAAGCAAACGGAGACCTTGACGAAGACACATATCACCGATACCTCTTGGCAAGGGATACTTTCTACGAGGCAACCGGATACGATGAGAATACTCCGGCTCAAAACGTGGAACTCCAAGACCTACATCGTTTTCAGCAGCATCTACGCAGCAAAGGACGTAAGCAAAGCACCATCCACCAGTACCACGCAAAATGCAAGGCGGCTTTTACCTTGGCGTTCAACCGGGGAAAAATCAAGTCCAACCCCTATTCGCAGTTCAAAATGGACAAAGGAGCGAAGAAGGAAATCATCTGGCTCACGTCCAAGGAACTCGGTATCCTCGCAAAAAAGGACTTCAGCACCGACCGATTGAGGAAAGTGGCGGACTTGTTCCTCTTTCAGTGTTTTTCCGGCATTTCTTTTGGGGATTTGGCGGAACTTGAAAGACGCGACTACCAAGAAAACGAGAAAGGGCAGATTTTCATTGAGAAACACCGAAAAAAAACCGGGGTAAAGTTTATGTCTGTGGTTTTGGCAGAGGGAAAACGCATCCTTGAGAAGTACGATTACGAACTGCCCGTGCTCTCCAACCAGAAGTACAACGCATACTTGAAGGAGGTGCAGGACATCTGCGGTTTGGACAAGGTTCTTACTACACACGTTGGAAGGAAGACCTACGTATGCTACCTCTACCAGAAGCAAGTCCCAATCCAAGTCATAGCGACCATTGTGGGACACACTACCTGCCAGACGACATTGAAGTATTATGCGGAGATGGACAAGCAGACCATCTTCCAAGTACTACGCAAACGGCACGTAGCAGATGAGAGGAAGACCGAGACGAAGGACAAAGTGGTCTTAAACCCAGAGGCACAGGAGGAAGCGAAGAAACGTCGGGCGAAGAAAGCCGAGAACGAAAAGGACACCATCCTCAACACCCTTCGTACAAGCGGCATCTAACGGAACCGACGCCCCTCTGTCGCAAGCGTTGATAGCCCTCGGCAGTAAAGCCCTGGGCTCTTTTCGTCATCTTACTTAACCATTTACGCCAACCATACTATTTATTCATTGGGAGCCGGAACCGATTTGGTTTTCCCGGATATTTTTTGTATATTCTATATAGAAGATAATCAAGCACTTGACGTGGATGGAGAGTGCCGAAGAATAAAAGAAAATGGACCTGACCTGCCAGCGGAGTTTCCACGTCCTCCAACGGCATCTCGGGTCCTTTACTATTACAATGAACGATAATGAACAGACAATGAGTTTTGTGATGTACGAGAGTTTCTTTGAGGCAGCGGATGAACTGCAACTGGACTATGCGTCCCTTGGTGAGTTCGTGGCACGATTGAGGGATTTCGTTATCAAAGGTGAGGAGCACCGGAGCGAGGATGGAAAGGTCAATGCCCTCCTTGCTCTGGCAAAACCGCTTGTGAAGGCATCAGCCAACAGGCACAAGAACGCAGTGAAGGGTGGAGACCACGGCAACAAGGGTGCGGATTATGGGCATCTTGGAGGAAGACCACGCACCGGGGAGACCAAGGAGGAAGCCAATGAGCGGAGACGGAAAGAGAGGGAGTTGAAGGAACAGGAACCGATGCAGGAACCTCAACCGGTAGCAAACCCCCAACCTGCCGTAGAAACCCGTGAAAACCCGAAAATAAACCCGAACGAAAACCCGGGAAACCCCCTTAATACAAATGACAAGTTAAATGAGAAGGAAAAGTACAATGAAAATGAAAACTTCAATGATAATATGAAAGAAAACATTGAAGTATATGAAGAAAAGAAAAGCATAGATTACTATATTGAACTATTCCTTAACTACAATTACTATTTCAATTACAATTTGTTATTGAACGAGAAGGATTTGTTCTATGAGAAGTACAAGTATCCCGTTGATAAGTTGAGGGAGAATATCACAAAGGGAACAGGTATTCCAATTTCTGTTGAAGCAACTCTCTGTTATTTACTTGAATATCTACAACTTACAGGAAGATTACACTAACAAGAGGGAAAGGTGGCTTCGCCATCTTGCCCTTACGGGTTTATCTCAATGACTTTCATCGTTATTGTTGAGGAGGGAGGGGTATTCATACAGGGAGCATAGCGACACAAACATAGCGTAGCGACATCACCCCAACGAGTATCCCTCTGTTTGACGCCTTGGAGTGGCGGAGTAAGGTGGAGTTCCGCCCCGCCTACGCCCCCTCCGCCCGGTTGTACGACTTCCGTAGAAAGTATTACGATTTGAGCGTATTTGTACTGATATTCAACAATTTAGCATGTTAAATGTAGGGCTTAATGTGATACTTTTGTCGCTTCCCATCAAAAGTCGTATAGTTTTTCCCCACTCTCTCACTCAAAAATCGTATCTTTGTAAGTTGAGTGATAATCATTGTTTTATGGCGAATACGAACCTTGGAGCAGCGAAAGCAGCAAGGAACGATGAGTTCTACACGCAGTACCACGACATTGAGCGTGAAGTCACAGCGTACATTGAGTACGACCCTGATGTTTTCCGGGGTAAGACCATCCTCTTGCCGTGTGATGACCCGGAGTGGAGCAACTTCACCAAGTACTTCGCCCAGAACTTTGACAGGTTCGGCTTGAAGCGGCTCATCAGCACGAGTTATGCCCCGGAGAGCAAGAAATACAAGTTTGGCTACGAACCGACCTTGTTTGAGACGCTTGACCCGAGGTTTGACGAGGACAAGACCAAGACACACGGCAAGATTTTCGTCCTTGACCGGGACAAGACCGGAGATGGACGGATTGACGTGAATGACTTGGACTGGGAATACCTTGAAGGAGACGGGGATTTCCGCAGCGATGAGGTGAAGCGGCTCCGGGATGAGGCGGATTTCATCATCACCAACCCGCCGTTTTCCTTGTTCCGGGAGTTCATAGCGTGGATTGCGGAAGCAGGAAAGAAGTTCCTTGTTATTGGGAATATGAACGCCATAACGTATATGGAAGTATTTCCGCTGATAATGGCGAACAAAATGTGGCTGGGCGTGACGAACTTCAACGTAGGTATGTATTTCCGTGTCCCTGATGATTTCGTTTATGCAGACACCTACAAGTTTGATAGAGAGCGAGATGGGAAAAAGGTAAATAGGGTTCCTGGGTGTTGTTGGTTCTCTAACATTGACCACGGAAGGCGACATCAACCCTTGCCGCTGATGACGATGGCTGACAACATCAAGTTCAGCCGCCACAAGGAAATCCGGGGACACGAATACCAACGATACGATAACTACGATGCGATTGAAGTTCCCTACACGGATGCTATTCCCGGGGACTACGATGGTGTGATGGGTGTTCCTGTTTCGTTCCTTGACAAGTACTGCCCAGAGCAATTTGTCATCCTTGGGAGTGAGAAGCAGAATGAAGGTATCCGCACGAAGATTTACCCAGAGCAGATACAAGTGGATAAGAAGGGGAAACAAGAACGGGTCTCCAAACTGAACGATGGAGCCGCACTCTTGCTCCCAGAGGGAACTCTCCCTGAAGGGGAAACGTACTACTTCGTTGAGGGGAGAAACTACGTACAAGTTTACAAGAGATTGTTTATTCGCAAAGTTCAATAAATCAACATATTATGAAGACAACGCTACTCACTGACGTTTCCGTTGAGGACATCTGCAAGGGCTTCGTCTATAACGTACTGGAAGGCAAGGGACTTTTCGGTTGGGGTGGGAAACTGACTATCCAGCCGGAATACCAACGGAACTACATCTACGCTGATGGCAAGAAGGACGTAGCGGTCGTAAAGTCCCTGATGAGTGGCTACCCTCTTGGACTGATTTACTTCGTTAAGACGGCTGATGGTCGGTATGAGGTCCTTGACGGGCAGCAGCGGATTACCAGTTTCGGTCGGTTTCTTACCGGGAAACTGGCGGTGAAGGATGCCAACGGGATGGAGCAGTACTATGACGGGCTGGCGGATGACCTGAAGGAGAAGGTCTCCGGGGCGAAACTGACCATCTACGTCTGCGAAGGTGAGGAGAGCGAAATCAAGGAGTGGTTCAAAACCATCAACATCGCCGGTGTCCCCCTCAACGAGCAAGAACTACTGAACGCCATCTATTCCGGCACGTTTGTCTCGGCAGCGAAGGAGGAGTTCTCCAATAGCCAGAACGCCAACGTACAGAAGTGGAGTGCGTACATCTCCGGCAGCGTGAATAGGCAGGATTTCCTACGAACGGCACTGGATTGGGTGAGCAAGGGGACCATTGACGGCTATATGAGCAAGCACCGGTTTGATACGAACATCAACGAACTGAAAACCTACTTCAATAGTGTAATAGATTGGATTTCAGGTGTTTTCAGTGATGTTGAGAACGAGATGCGTGGCTTGGAGTGGGGACGGCTCTACGAGACCTACCACAAGACCCCGTACGACCCCGTTGAGGTTTCCAAGAAGGTGCAGAACCTACTGGCAGACCCGTACGTGAAGAACAAGAAGGGCATCTTTGAGTACATCCTTGGTGGTGAGCAAGATACGAAACTACTGGACATCCGCATCTTTGAGGAGAACACGAAGCGGTCTGTCTATACGATGCAGACCAAGACGGCAACCGAACTGGGCGTGTCCAACTGCCCTCTTTGTGCGATGGGACACGAGGCGAACCGGACCCGGATATGGAAACTGACAGAGATGGATGCAGACCACGTTTCCGCTTGGAGCAAGGGAGGAGCGACCGACATCACCAACTGCCAGATGCTCTGCAAGACCCACAACCGGGCGAAGGGCAACAAGTAGCAGTACAAGCCAATAGCGATGCGGCTCCCCGGGGAAGGGAGCCGTTTTCGTTATAGAAGGTCGTAGGTATCCATCATCACTCTTGGTGTCAAGCCAATGTAAGCCCTTGTAATAGAGGGGCTTGAATGTGAAAACATCTGGCTTAACCGGATAAGTGCGTCCTCGCTCTTGTCCCCAGCCATCTTGTATATCCTCGTAGCGAAGGTTTTGCGGAGGGTGTGCGTGGAGAAGTGGGTGATGTTCAGCCGGTACTTGACCCGGATGCCCTTGAACATCACGTTGAGGCGGTTGGTGGTGTAGGGTTTGCTGTACTTGGAGATGAACACGATGTCTGCCGTGTGCTTGGGTCGCATTTTCGCATAGCAACGCTTGATATGCTCTTGGAACCCCCGATTGACCTTGATGATGCGGCGTTTACCGGTCTTTTTCTCGTGGATGATGAAGGTGTCCCCGGCAAGGAGTTCATCCCAAGTCAGTCGCAGAATGTCGCTGATACGGAGACCGAAGTAGATGCCGCAGCCGACAAGGAGCGAGAGGGTGAAGTTCCCGTCATCGTACAGGCGGGTCATCAGGTTGTTTGCCTCGTTCCACTCCAAGGGCTCGGCGGTCGTATATGAACCTTTGACGGACATAGTTGGTGGTTTTGTGGGGAGCCATCGCAAGGATAGCCCCCCGAGTTGAACTTACGACAGGACCGCTACGAGGTTTTCCCAGCGGAAGGAGCGGAAGCCGCCCTTTTCCATATCCCAGTAGCAGGTGCAGCCCCAGGTCTCCGGGCTTTCGCCTCTGCCGTTGATGTGCTTGCCACAGAGTGCAGGGTTGAGAGTGCCGAACGCCTCACGGACGGAGCCGTCTTTCTTGGCGTAGATGAAGCGGCAACCGGAGGTGGAACGCATCTGGCGTTTTGCCTCCTCAATGAGAAGGGCTTTGGAGGTTCCCATCAGGGCAGAGCCGGTCTTGGCGGTGATGGCGGTAATGTGGCGTGCTACAAGAGCGTTGTTGGTGGCGGTAATGATGGTGGTCATATCCTTGTGTGCTTGTTGGTTGAACTTCGTTTGTTTTACTATCACAAAGATATGACAAATATTTAATATATGCAAGCATTTATGACTATTTTTGATTACTTGTCATATTTCCCTATCTTTGCAAGAAACGATACCACCAATGGCACAAGAAAGACAGGTTATCCACCTACAAATGGGTGAGAAGCACTACTATTTCGGCTCCGTGTCTGCGATGTATGACCACTTTACAAAGGAGCAGATTGGAATTACCCACGGCTCTCTCCGCAACCGAGGGCTTTCCCCAGACAAGCCGTACAAGAATGAGAAGACCGGCGTTGTTATCCGCGTTGGCGTGCTGATTGCGAAGGAAGGGAACCGGGGGCGGAAGGTTGAGAAGTAGTTCGTCTCCTCTGTTTCTTCGGCTTCGCTTTGGGTGGCACGGATGCGTACAGGTTTTCCAGCCACTCCAATATCAGTGGGGCTACTCCCAACACGCTCTTGTAGTCGGGTTGGAGTAGCGAGAAGACCTGTTCCTGTCCAACGTAATACACATCCAGCATAAACGCCTCATTATCATTAGAAAACTCAAAGTAGCACGGAAACTCGTAGTATGGGATTTTGAAGAAATGGTCCTTGCTATTCAGTGCCCGGTCCCAGATGAACCCTGCCATAACCTCTTGGGGTGTCATCTGTTCCTGTCGTTTGATTGCCTCAATATGCCTGAACATACTACTCGCCCTCCTCAACGCTGGACCAATACTTTCGTAGTCCCTTACTGATACGCTTGCAGACGTCTTTCGGGCGACGCCTACCCTTCAAAGCCATTGAAATCTTCATCTTCGTCTCTTGCGACAACTGGCGAGACGTGCGTTTGAACTCTTTCATCATAACTATTTGTTTTTCATATAAATAGTATGGATAGAGTATTTGGAATGGATGGCTTCTTTTTTTTGAGGCGTTTTTTTGCCGGAAAATCTTTTTGACGAATTGTTGGCACGGGGGGACATATCTCCACAGGGGACCGGGAGGGAGGGGGTTCAGCCCGGGGTTGGAGGGACGTTATATTGGCTTACATTGGGCGTTTCCAGCCCGTTTCAGCCACTCAAATCGCACCGAAAACCATTTCCTCTCTCCGCCACGAAAACGTCCCCAGAGGGCAGCATGAATGAGAAAACGAGATTAAGAGATTGCTCCAAGAAACAGGTTTTTTCCCACCTTTTTCTTGGGAACACAAAATATGAAAAATGCGTCCTTATTTGCGACCACCGCATTTAACATATTGATATTCAGCATGGGTGATGTTCCCTCACTCACCGCATCAACGCCAGCATTGCTGGCGTTTCGCGGTTCGTGAGGGATTCCATCCTCTTATCCCCCGCCGCTTCGCGGCTGCCCCCAGGGGCATGCCGGCTCCACTGCGTTCCGCCGGGTGCCTTCTGGTCGTCGCCATGCTCCTCCCTCCCGGCACGGCGCTGATGCGCCCTCGCTTCGCTCGAAAGATTGGCTGCAACCGAAGGAACCTCCTGCCTCGCGTGCTTATCGTCCCGAAAGCTGGGACGATATCTACGAAAAAGGCCGTATTCGTGCTTATCGTCCCGAAAGTTGGGACGATATGTACTTTCCTGATTTTGGTTGACTCCGATTGGAGCCTTTCCCTGAAAAAAGTTGACTCTGGTTTAACTTTATTACTGGTGTAGGTTGACTCTTTTCATTATCCCTACTTTTAGTTG